>MAAC01009567.1_pt1 | contig 247951 bp, 271 predicted proteins | sample 1115981 | NCBI WGS metagenome assembly MAAC01 (sample SAMN04961126, study PRJNA320927) | seawater metagenome | isolation source: sample BD02T64 sea water enriched with oil for 64 days | place: USA:Gulf of Mexico | collected 2013-07-27 | reverse complement strand
TTATTTCTGACCCCACTTCTTCCTCAACTGGTCTATTTGTAAATATGTTTTTTGCTTTTATGTTTTATAAAGCAATAATGTCGTTAAAGACGATGCCAGCTAATGTATAGATTTCTTAACTCTATTATTTTATTAAGTTTTCTTGATATTTCTATGAATAAATCAACAGATGAAAGTAAAAAGGTTCTATGAAAGAAGTGCCAATCTAGAACCCAACAGCTTTCCTGCCTGCAAAAGGCCGTCCCATATTTAACTCAGGTTTTTTGGTTGGGCTTTATAGTTCTTTATAGAAGTTCAAAATATTAGAAGATATGATAAATAAATCAATTCATATATCTTTCATACAAATGCCTTTTATTTTTCCCATACTTTTTTTCGTACATTTGGTAAAAGTACCTCTTCATGTCTTTATAATCTTTAGCCTGCTCAATAAAATGCTTCTTTCTAATTTCATTTGATATTTTACTATTAAAATGACAGACGTCTTCTAGGTTAAGTATTCGATGAAGATGTTCATCATCTCCATTGCTTCTCATATGAAATTGGTTCATGAATGATGACTCTTTTCTTAATTTTCTAAAAGTATTTAATGTCTTATCATTTATATATGATATTCCATTATCTAAGAAATCTTGATACCTATCTCCATCTGTTCCAAACTTATGTCCACCTAAGATAAAGATACAATCCCACATATACTTTCTTTCAACCCAAAAAGCTTCTTTATACTCGTGGCCTAAAGGGTATTTCATCACATTCTGCATCCTAATAGCATAGTTATATATTATCGCTTTATCGCTATCACCCAACTCTTTAAACTCTCGGTTCATATAAATTTCAACATCATCGCGTATACCGTTATGGTTTATATCGGGACCAACAAGATCACCAAAAACAACACTGAACCACGATGGAAACTTAGGCTCCATATTTCCCATATACTCTTTTGGCGAATGGGTTAACCACATATATGTGTGAGGAAAAAAGTCCAGGCACCTATAGGCCGTTACAATAATAACAAGGCTGGCTCCAATAACTGTAAGCTTCTTAAAGTTCATCAATATCCTATATTTTTATTTTTTCGACATACAGAAATTATACACTATTGAGGTTTTATATTAACAAGCAACGAAAAGACTTCCGTCACTCACCCATTACTCAAGAAATCTCTATGAAAGAACTCACAGAGAAAAGCAAACACCTTCTATGCTAGAAGTGCCATTCTTAGTAAGAACTATGCATACAATCTCATTTGATAGAGTGTTTTAATATATGAAGTAGCTCAATAATTAAAAATTTTGCTAGTCACCACAAACTTTGTCGTTATCTAGGACCGTAACAGTATTGTCAGAGTTTATTTGATAAGAAAACTTGTTATTGATTTCAATGACATCTGGTAAACCATTTCCACTAAAATCATAAGCATTGGTAACTTTAAAATCGTATAGTGATTCTACATGAGTCGAACTGAACGTCTCACCTATAATAACACTACTTGAACACCAAGAACCGTCTCCAACCATTCGTGGTAATCCCTTATCTTGTTTTATGAAAATAGCGGGAAAGTCCATTGTCTTGCCAATTAATGATTTAGTAACGTTGTCACCTCCGGCCCAATTACCAAGGTGAAACATTTTGTCTAAATTTTTCAATTTAAACTTACCTACAATCATCTGAAAACGTTTTCCTATTTTTGTAATTTCTGTATTTGGATTTGAAAAATTTAGGATATTCGAGAACTTTAAAAGTTCTGCATCTGGTTTAAAGTTACTGTGTCTTGCAATTACAGTTGAGTTTTTTAAAAAATCAGATTGCATTTTCGTCAAATCATTTTTAGTCAGATTAACATTTTTAGATATTGTACGAACTAGGTTTATGGGAAAAAGGATCTCCCTTTTTTCAAAGTTCACACTGATTGCACTACTACCGGGAAGATTCTTCAAGATACTCTTACATTTTGAAGAGGACGCTTTATAAGAATAGGCATGTGGTTGACACCCAAACTTCTCATAAGATTTATCCCAAGAAGACTTCAAGACACATCTTTCATTACCTACTTTAACAATTACATCTTTTTTATTATCCACGAAGTTAAATGAGAAAACAAAACTTCCTTTGTCATCTTTAACTTCTCCTCGTTTGTAAGATTGAAGATAGATATCTTCTATAGTCGAGACATTCTCCCCAACTGTATAAATATTAAATCCACCATGTCCATGCTCAAAACAACCATAGCTTAGATTTACTCCAATAGTCATAAGACTCATGACTATAAAAGAAACTCTTTTCCTTAACATTTTATTCCTTGGATATCTTCTTAGACATTTTTATAGCTCATAGAAGAAACTTTCAATTAACAAGAATTATACACTATTTTAGATTTGGACATACAGATAACGAAAGGCCTTCCGTCACTCACTCATTCCTTAAGAAATCTCTATGAAAGAACTCACAGACAAAAGAAAACCACTTCTATGTTAGAAGTGCCAATCAATAATACATCAAACCTAGTTGAATAAGACTCAGGATAGAGATTCAGACAAGAGAGAAATATCCGACTATCTTTATCCACAAATTAATATATTTCCAACTCATATTTCCTAACGTAACATTTTAGAGTATCTATTCTAGGAGATTTTTTTGAGAAGACTATTTATATATTTATCATTCTTCTTAATAAGTACTTCGTCTTTATATGCAACAACATTAGATCAAGAAAGTTTCGATATTCTTTCAGCTCAAACTCTTGATTCAGATGTATTAGATTGGTTTCCTCTCAATGAAACTAAAAAGAAATGCTATGAAACAAAGGATCATGAAAAATGCTTTTGGTACACTCTGGGTCTTAGCTTTAGAAATATAAGAAGAGATGAATCTATAAAAATTTTAAGAAAACAATGTAAGGAAAATCATCTGTTATCATGTTCGTCACTATCAACAACATTACTAGTTAAAACGCATTACGAAGAAGCCTACAGAGCAGCTGTAAAATCAGAAAAGAAAAAAACACCTGTTATCGGCTACAACGCGAGATTTTTTGTTCTATATCACCATATAAACTTTAAACATGCGTCTGACCTATCAGACTTAACTATAAGACACTTTAAAGACACTTTTCAACTTGGTAAAAATATATGTGAAAAGAAAAACATGGCCTGTAGTTTTGTAAATAAGTTTCAGTACTTGATGGATGAGCTTTCCATTTAACACTTTTAAGTTGTTTAAATGATTTGCCAAAATGATAGAATAAAAAATAGGGAGTATCTTGTTAAAAAACTTAACTACTCATAAAAGTTTCTATTAAAGAACAACCAAGAAAAAGAAATTAACTTCTATAAAGTAAGTGCCATTCTTCAATCCTTACTTTCTAGGCCAATTTTTGTCCTATCTTTTTTAAGAGCAGGAAGTTGTTCATCTAAGCAGTCAAGTTTTTCAAATACAACTTTAAATACCTCAGTAGTATCAGACTCTAATCTATTCATTCGTGTTACCAATTCTTTCTCTAGCATCATAAAGCTTCTTAACTTAGTGAATATCCTCATAATTGCGATATTCACTTCTATGGCCTGCTTACTATTCAAAATGCCAGACAACATGGCAACACCATTCTCTGTAAAAACAAGAGGTTGCTTCTGCTTTCCTCCTCGACCTGTCTTTGAAGTCGCAATTTGCGACTTCAAAGATAAGAACTCTTCAAAGCTTAGTTGAAACATAAAATCTTCAGGGAATCTATCAAAGTTTCTTTTAACCTGTTCATTTAGTCTTTTCGTCTCTACCCCATACAACCTAGCCAAATCGCTATCAAGCATAACTTTCTGTCCACGTATCACATAAATCATTTCTTTAATTTGATCGATTTCAAAATTCATAAAGACCTCCAAGGAATAACTCTTGCGATGTACCACTGATTTACGGAGACGTTATGTGAAAGCTTTATTCTTTCAGAAGTTTTTCATTTATGAAACAAAAGGAAAATTTAAAGACGTTGTGAACTGAGCATTAATTGCGATAATTTTATATCATTAGTACTTTAGAGTAACTTTGTTCTATAAAGTATCCACGTGAAATAGTGAAAGACCTCTATGCTAGAAGTGCCAATCTAAACAGACATTGGAGTTATTATATAAAAAAAGAACGTCCAAGGACGCTCATCTTTTATTTATAGCTAGTTACTCTTCTAAGAACTAATTCTAATTACAAACAGATTTTGCAATTCGTCCAATACTTGTCGTAATTGAATTTCCAATATGCATAGAACGTACTTCCTCTCTGGTTAAATCACGTTGAATTGTTCTTGAGTCTGGGATATCAACGAGGCCATTTAACTTCGTTTGAACCTCTTCTATATTGATAATTTTCTCAAAAAGGGCATCTTCACAATCAGTTGCAACACCAGCAAAAGAAGAAAGAGATATTAAAAAAGTTAATCCAATTAATAGTTTCATCATCATTTACTCCAATAAGTTAATCTAATAGGTTTTTAAGGTATGATACAAGAATGAGAAGAAACGGCGCAAACGACTATTGCCATAACATTGCTCATTGCTCTTGAAGTCACTTCTAGTCCTCTATCAATAAAACCATCTTGATGATTATCTATAGAATGATTCGTGTCTCTTAGAAACATCTCATCGGATTCTTGAAGTTCTTGTAAATTTTCTTGATTAATAACAGTTGTATAGGCCACATGATTTATGCCTTCTACAGCTTGAACACTTAGAGTGAATTCATCACAAGCTTCATTTTGTAATTTCTCGACGGGTAATTCAAAAGTATTTTCACCAATTAACTCGAGGTCAAATGACTCTGCAGGATTGAGCATTTTACTTCTGCCTGTTACATTATAACAAAGTACAGCAGAACTTTTAATTGTTTGGCCTTCTGAGGTCTGTACAGTAAAATCAAAACTGTATGACGATATAGAAACCAATAGTGATAATCCAAATAATAATACTTTCATTTTAAATCCTTATTTATATATGAATACTGAGTAATCATAAACTAGAGGTTTTCAAGTGCTCTTTCTATATCTGATTTAGATCTTTCAAAACTCAATTCAATTTTTAGCATTTCACCATCAGTTAGGTTTGTATTTCTCTTAACAAAATTAAGACTTATACCTCTTTCTTTTAACCTTTTTACGCTTGCTACAAGTTCAACATATCCAATGTCAGTCTTCACTATTTTTTCAAAGGACTGTATATGTTTTAAGTCATCAACGTGTGTAGTTAGAATAGATAAAATTTCACTTGGTTCTAATGTTTTTCTAGCATCTTGGATTGCATTTTTACACCCAAGGCTATTTTGAATATCCATAGTTTCTACTAATTCCCTCAATGCTTCTTCACTATCACAAAATTTTAATTCAGTTGCAAAGTGTGCTTCATCAGCGGCTTTTTTCATATCAGCTTCTGCAGTAGACCAGTCAATTGCAAAAGATGACGTTGAGGCCAATAGTGTGAGTCCAATTAGTAGTTTTTTCATAAGTAGTATCCTTATTCATTTGATTAAATATTTTATGCCTAACCGTTTTATATATTTTTTCTTAGTGTACAAGCACAACCGGTTTGACTACATAGAGTAAGTACTAAATATACGAGGTGTTAACTTTTAGACGGTCTACTAATATTTCAGTACTTTAAGGCAACACAGGGCCCTTCAAAGTGTGATAAAATTATTCAATTATATTAAATGGAGAATTAATGTTCGATATCTTTAGTTTCATACCTGGTTTTGGAAGTTTGGTTTTTGTTTTGATAGGCCTTACCTTTATACGAGTACATTTTTACTTCTTATCTAATGGTAAGAAAAAGAAAGCGAAACTTATCGGCTATGAGAAGTCTCTTAAAGTAATGAACAGTAGTTCAAGAAGTCATCATAGAGAAAAAAGAATCATGTTTACTCCCCTTTATCAGTTCAGCTTTAAAGGACAGGTATATAAGGCCTTTGCAAGTGGTTCAAGTAATGTGATTAGTTCCGATATCGGATCATCTCAAAGTGTCTATATAATAGATAACAATCCTAACTATTTTAGGTTTAGTAAAAGCTATGAGCTCTTCTTCGGCATAATTTCCCTTTTTATTGGAAGTATTGCCTATTACTTCTTATTTTTAAGGAATTTCAATTTACTAACTGGAGCAATATCCACAGTTGCATTTTGTTTTATCTATTTCATCATCTTAAAAAAGAGTATGAGTAAGATCAATCAAACTTTTAAAGGTGCTATTCATAAATTTATTCATAGAGAACACGTTGCAGATGAAGAGCTTGAAAAGCTCAATATCATTAGTACAAATGATCAAGTTGAAAAGATTCTACAAAAGAACTCTCTCGCGGGATTCATAATATGTTTGGTATTTTTATCTTTTATGTCGTGGATAGCTTATATGGTTTGGAATAATTCATCCATATCCTTAAGAGATCAGGTAATGAATCTGCTCTCAAATCCAGTTCAAAACTTTGAATTGATAAAAGAAGAATTTGCGAAAGGGAATAAACTATTAATAGGATTATCGTTTTCTGGATTTATGGGTGCTTTGGTGACTTTTGCAACTATAAAGCAAGCGGTGTTACTTGTAAGAAGATAGCGCTTAACAAAAGAAACTTATGGCCCTCAATTCTTGTGGGCCATATCTTAATTGCACAAAAAACCAAATACACTCTCTCCTTTTTAAACTGACTAAAGATTAAATATTTATTTTCTTATTAAACGGCCCTCTCTAAATAATTTCAGAAAAACAAATACTTACCCTAAAGTTCTCATGAGAAAACTTGGCACTGTATTTGCTTTAATTCATAGAGAACAAATATGAAAACGAAGTCATTTTTATAAACTGCGAGATTCGTGGGGCCAACTGCTCACACATACAACGTGCTAAATATAAAATAAAACTCATTATATAAAGGAAAGCATTATGAATAAGAAAATCAAAAGCACAGTGCTAATCGGTCTTTTAAGCATCGCAAGTATTAGTGCCTATACGTACTCGCAAAATGGACTAGATTCTAATTTACATATAAATTTAGACACCCGTTTAGAGCGTATAAGTAGTGAAGAATCACTCTTCTCTATGACTGCAGAAACAATAGCCAGCTTTGTTATCAAACAAAAAGAAGCTCGACGCAAAATGAGAGATGCCTTCTACGGCCTTAGTAGAACATTTACCAGAGATTCAGTACTTAATGAATATAAGCGTGTTTTAAAGGATATACCAAATAATGGAAATTATGCGACTCGTGACGTTCATAGAAAAACTCATGGCTGCTTTAAAGCAAATTTCTTAGTCGATCAAAACCTTAGAGAAAATATTAATAATGAAATTGATAAGAGTATTATTGAGAGACATGCAGACTCTACAGAGAATAGAAACCCTCTACCTGAAAGAATAGAACAAGGGAGTGATCTTGGTGTCTTTCAACCAGGTAAGCAATATAAAGCTTTAGTAAGACTCTCCAATGGAAACCCTCGTAATCGCCATGATAAATTTCCTGACGCTCGCGGATTTGCTGTAAAATTACTTCCTGAAAATATTGATTTGGAAAACGGTAATGCACTTGATTTAAACAAGAATACTGTTTTAGATATTCTTTCGATTAACTTCCCTACCTTCTTTGTTAATAGTGCAATAAAATATAAAACTATTAATAAATTGTTTCTAAACTCGGCCCTTGATAATCGTGGAGTACTTAGCTCTATGGCCTTAGAAGGAGCTTCAGTCTTTCTTCCTCGCTGGCTTAGAGGTGCAGGAATGACAAAACTAGAGCAAACGCTAGCACTTAAAGTAAATGGAAGTATTATTCAAAATCCTTTATTTGAAAATTACTTCTCTATGGTTCCATCTAGACTTGGTATAAAGAAATCGGCTAGAGCAGTTAAATATACTTGGGAGCCTATCGCCTGCGATGGAAGTAAACTAAGTCAAAGTGAGTTACAACGTGGAAAACCAGAGTGGAGTAATAATCATAACTATGCCTATCCTGTGCAAGGTCCCTTTCTAAGAGCAAAAGTACCAGCTTCAAAGTATGAGAATCCCTATTATTTAAGGGAGAAAGCTAAATCAACACTTGTGGCCGGAAAGTTTTGTTACCAATTGTATTTTCAAATGTACCGCGATCAAAAGAGTACTAACATCGAAGACTCTAAGGATATCTGGATAAGCTCAGAAGAAGAGAGAAAAGATTGGCTTAAAAATGTAGCAAGTGAAGTTGGAGATAGTAACTATACTAATTCCATCAAAAATAAGAAATTAGCTCCAAGAATTAAGGCCGCTATCCTAACTTTGGACCAAGTTGAAAGTGACCACGAGACAGCTAATTCTAAGTTCTGTGAGGACTTAAGTTTTAATCCTTGGCATGGTAATACTCAACTCCATAAACCACTAGGACAAATTAGTAGAATGAAGCAAAAGGTTTATAATCTAGTGAGAAGAACTAGACATCAACTTAATGGAATTGATTCAAAGAGTTTAGAAAATCAAAGAACTTCCTATTAATTCATAAAGACCTTCACTCGCCCTGTAATCTGATAGGGCGAACCTTTAATCCTTAAGTTGTGTGAACTATATTTCTAAAATGAATGAAAAATGTGCACTATCTCCAACAAAACTGACCAAAGTTTAAACACCTATTTTTTTATTAAACGGCCCACGCTCGACCATCCCTTAGAAAAACTAGTCACTTACCCCCGTATTCCCAAATGAATACTTGGCACTACTCTTGCTTTATTAATAGTGAATCTAATTAATCTAGGGGATAACTACTATGAAAACGAAATCACTTGTACTTTGTTTATTGATCACTCTCTTTGTAGGTTGCGAAACTCGTAACGAAACAATTGGAGCTGTAACAGAGACTGAAAATTCTTCAGATACCACAGTAGTTGAGCCCGTAGAGCCAACAGATCCACCAGCAGAAACACCAGCACAAAATTGTACTACTTACTCAGCCTACCTTGGAGCTGATCTCATACTTAACGGAAGTTTTGAAGAAGGACATTCTCTCGGCAATAATAGATGGGGAGTTTTCCCAAGCGTTGGAGCCTGGCATGCAGATACCACTTATAACGACGCCGGTATTGAAATCCAAACAGGACAAAGTATTGGAGGAATCGCTCCAAGTGATGGCGATTCAAAATTAGAATTTGATGCTCACGCAAGAAATGGTTTCACAGCAAGTGATGTGGCCGTATATCAAGATATAGATACCGACGCCGCAGGTGATTACATCCTCTACTTCGACTACTCTCCAAGAGTTGGTGGAAACACAGAGACAAACGGTGCTGAAGTTTTCTTTGATGGACAATTGATCGCCACACTAAACGCTGAAGTCGTAGGTTGGCAAACATATGCTCTAAGAGTTTCAGGAGCAGGAGACGCTACTAGAGTATCTTTTAAAGGTTATATTGATAACAACACTGTTGGTGGATACTTAGATAATGTTCACTTAAAGAAGATCGTAGATAATGAGGAGGACGCCAACGAAACGGTATCCTATACCTCATGTGTAAATCAGTAATTTATTTTAGAGAGCTTCTTTCGATAAGCTCTCTAACTCTTTCTACAAAGCCAGCATTTAACTTACCAACAAATTGAATTTCAACCCGACGGTTTAACTGATGATCACCATCAGTTGTTCCCTCTGATTTCAATTTTTCCTCACCCATACCAAGTGAAAAAATTCTATCTTTAGAAATATCTTCAGAAGCTATGATCTCTTCAAATGCTAAAGCTCTTTTTTCAGAAAGTCTCTGATTTTGAGCTTCATCACCTACCGCATCAGTGTGACCAATAATTCTCACCAATTCCCAGTGCTCAGGATTGTCTTTTAGAAGAATCGCCAAGTGGCGTAGAAAGAGTTCAGAGTTATCACTTAATTTATAACTTCCTCGCTCAAAGTTAACAACTTGTTCACCGAGAATAATAATTTGAGCTGGAACCTCTTTAACTGTTTCCACATTCTTGTAAACAATTTTCACGGGCTCATGTTTATTATTATAAACCTTACCACCAAGCTGAATACGGAACATTGAAACGTAGAGATCTCTTCCTCCCACATCGAGCGCTTTATGAATTGAAGCCCCGAGTCTCATACGAAAAGATTTAACCGGAATATCGTAATCCACTACAATACCTGCTAAGTTATTTGTCGTTTGTTCATTATTTACATTGAGCACTGAACTTGGTGCTGCAAGGACTTCTTCACCAAGTGTGTGTTGGTAAGAAACACCAGCACTCCATCTATTAGTAAATCTATATTGCGGAGTAAAATCCAAGAACATGGTCTTTGTGACGAGCTCTACATTTGAAGTGTCTGATTTTAAATTGAGATTATAGTAACCCACACCAAAACTTGCCATCCACTTACTTTGATAATAACTAGCAAAGATTGATACTGCAGAACCAAGTCCTGATTTATCTCCCCCATCGGCGGCAACATCAGTGCTTAATTTCGCATTTCCAATCGATATCCCACTGTAGATGAAAACATCACCGTGAAGAGAGTCGTAGGCAAAAGTATTGAATCCAAAGAGGCAGGCTGTAATTAGAGTTAGTTTTTTCATAAGCTAATAATAAGCTAAAAAAGAAATTAGTGCGATATTCTTGATAAGGGAACAATACGACCCTAGAAACCTAGAAAACTAATCAACTACTTCTTTTACTCGTCCCACATCTCCGCTCTCTAAGCGAACCTTTATACCATGAGAGTGATAAGAAGACTTAGTCAAAAGGTCTTTAACAATTCCCTGCGTGAGTGTGCCAGATCTTTGATCTTTTTTAAGAACAATACGAACCTCTATGCCAGGCTTTATATTTTCTCTCTGTGTTCCATCCATCATTTAATTCCTTTTAGAAATTTATTTCTCAGTAAGTGACTGCTCAAGGAACTTAAGTAAATCAGATTTTTCCATCTCAGTCATTCTAATTCCTCGCGAGCGAAGAATAGGATGAGCACTTTCCTTCTTTCTAAAGATCTTATATCTATCCGTCTCCACAAAGAGCGCATTCTTATAATTGCGCCCTGTAAATTCTCGAAGCCAACTAGAATCATACTTATCCAAAGATTTAACTCCCCCGTCATAGTGATTGATCACTTCCTTTAGTGTCTTATAAACACCTGAGTGAAAGTACGGCGCCGTGAGAGCAACGTTTCTAAGCATGGGAGTCTTAAAGAGATATTGATGTCTCTCAACTCCCGTGGCTTCAAAAACACCTTGATCATTTTTTCTAATATCGACTCCAGGTCCCGTTTGCGGTGAGGCCACACCCATTAAGACATTACCACCTAGCAATCTCCCTTGGTGACAGAGCACACATCTTCCTCTTTCAACAAAGACCAAGGCGCCTCTTTTTTCTTTCACACTGAGGGCACTCTTATCTCCCCTTAGGTATTGATCCCAAGGAGTCATAGTCACTGAGAATTCATGAGTTTGAAAATGCCCCAGAGCTTTTCCAAAGTGACCTATATTTAATTTCTCTGAATTTGGATAAGCTGCTTTAAAAAGATCGCGGTACTTCTGCTGAGAGAGTAATCTCTTCATGATTAAAGACCACACATCTAAATTAGATTTAGCATCGGCCAATTCATTCTCACCTTTAGCGCCTCTCATCTCAATATGAGAAGTGGGAGGAAATAACGCCTGGGCATCGATGGCATGACCCAATTGATCGGTAATCTCATAGGCCAAAGGATAGTCGCCATTTAGGGCAGGCTCAGGCGTAGTAAAAACTTCAGCTCGTTCATTGTAGCGAACTCGTGCGTCCCAAAAGGCCTTATTAATATCTCTATGACCCACATTATAAAGTGGAGGGGAATTTCTTGGCACAATGTCAGCGTTGCCAACTTGCACTCTTTCCAGTCCAAGTCCCTTTCCACCCGTTCCAATAGGAAGCGGTAGTCCATCTCCCGTGAAAGTGTCTGGATGATGACAAGTGGCGCAACTTATATCTCTATTTCCAGCAACTTCTTTTTCAAAGAAGAGTGCTTTTCCCAGCAAGAAGAGATCGATATTCTTTCCCGCAGGAATTTCTACTGGCCTAAAATTAAACTTCTTCACATATTCGCTAAGCTTAGTATCTAAGGGGTTTTCGGCGAAGCTATTGAAGGAAAATGAGATTGAAAAAAAGACTGTTAAATAGAGGTATACATTGCGCATTGTGACTTCCATGTGTGTGTGGAAGTCACTTTATCGTCAATCTGTTTGAGTCGTCAAACAAATCTTTAAACTTAATTAATTAAAAGAAATTCCCGTTAAATCAGCAACCATTCTCTTTACGATAGAAATCTGTTGTCCCTTCTTCGTATGGTAGTCAGCCCCACTATGTCCCCACCAGTCCCAACAACCAAACGGATTGCGGCCAGGAAGTGTAGCTTTCTTTGCCTGCGGAAAAAGTACTACGAGATTCAATTTATCTGCGGCTTCAGTGATTCCAGTTTTCTTCACAAATTGCATATCGATATGATCCACCGTTTGCGAACAACCATGGAAGGCCACATGAAAGTCACACTTTCCTCCGTCCTTACAAAATTTAGGAATATAGAGATAGGCACTGTCTTGCATGAGAGGTTTTGACTTCTCTTTGAAATATTTCTTTTGATCAATTGTTAAGAGCTCACCTCTTGCCACATCTTTTCGAACTTTGTTCAAAGGATGTAGATAAGTCAAAGACTCCATCGCTCCGTCGTAATTACAACTACTGATAAAAGGACTCGCCCCCACAGTCTCACAAGTATTTCCGAAATTAACAGTAGGATAAGTATGTCCCGCCTTCATATCATCAATCATTCGCACTGAAGTATTATTAAGGCCGAGTAAGTGATAGAGCCTCTTTAATTGAAAAGGCACTGAAGGATAAGCGACAGTATCTAGTAGTCCTGTAAAAATAAAAACTCGGTCATTCTTAATGTTAGCGAGAGAATCGACCTTACGTTCTTTAGATAATTTTCTGAGAAGTTTCAAAGACTCATCGGCGAGGTTATAAGACCTCTTCCCTTGCATACAACGACTAAGTCCCACTTGGAATGATCCTTTAGCACAATAAAAAGGACCCCCCGCAAATAGAGCTGCTCCGTTAACATTTTCATTATAGATTAAGTGAAATTGATGGGCGAAGAAGGCCCCTGAAGAAATTCCTGAAACCGTGATTTGATTGGAGCGTGTTTCGAAGTTCTTAGCGAAGGTATTTAAATTTAAAAGAACTAAGAAGAAAAAAAGTTTATTCATTTGGGCTCCATCAAGCTGTGCTTAATTACATTAGGTTTTGAAATTATTGTAGTCTTTTATTTTTTAATTTCCACCACTTAAGTATTAAATTCCTCTAACTAGAGTTATTTCCTGAGGACTATTCCACAAAGAATTAAACTCATTACAGAGGACTTTTTCTATTCTCGTAAATATTAAAGGTGAAGAGTGACTAAGAAGAAAAACATAAATAAATAAAGACTAAGCTGCATCATCAATTTCAGCAGAGTTCACTTCACAGTCCACAAAAGTAATGAATTCGTCTAGACCATGATCCCAAGGAAGTTCTGATTTATAGTATTTGTGGTTACTAGTATTATAGAAAGTAATATAACCCTCACCATCTATTTTAATATCGTGAGTTTCTATATCTCTGGCCTTTACGTAAGCAACCGTATTATCTTCAATACATTTTGCATCAATCATAAAAGCCTCCTTAATAGATATTTAATAGTTTACCCAAACTATGTGAATAAACTATGAACGGATTAAGGCTGTAATTTTCTTAGAATTTTTTTCAAGGTACCATCAGCTTTCATTTCATTAATGGCTTTAGAGATGGCATTTTTCACCTTTATTAAAGAAGGCTTCGCCTGAAAGGCATAGAATACGTCTTGAGTAAAAAGTGGTGTTTTGGGGTCATATTGCACAAGGCCCTGGACTTTGGTTTTCTTCGCCGCATGAATTCCCGAGACCTCTTCAACAATGAGAGAAGTGATTCTATTCTTTGTTAGTTTAAGCATATTTTGATTATCTCCAGGAGAATAATCAAAAGACAATTTGGAATTAGATAGGAGTTTTTCAGGATAAGAATATCCACGAGTGAGTCCTATAGTCCCTTTGGCCATTTCCAGTTGCTTCATTGTACTAACTAGAGTTTTCCTCTTAAGCGTATATACAAAATCTTTCTTTACATAAAATGCTGAAGAACGATAGTAAATAAACCCTTTATCAAAGCTAGAAGTTAACATAGGAAAAACAATATCAACTTCTTTTTTGTGAAATGAGCTACGCAGCCTCTTTGGAGGAATAATATTGAGCACGAGATTAATCTTTGCTCTTTTAGAAATTTCATTATTAAGCTCTACAAATGCCCCTGTCATATCTTCATTTAAGAGACCTGGTATTGCATTTGTGTAAACAGAATAGATGGGTGTTATAGAGTTGGACTCCTCAGCATAAGAATTCCCTGTGTAAAAAATTACATTGATAAGTATCAAGAATAGAAAATATTTAACGTTCACCAAAACTGATCTCTTAAGTAGAATAGAATATGAAAGGTATCAGATATTATACAACTTAAGAGGCTTTAGATACACTTAATTTCAATTTTAGATTTCTTTAAAACTTCAATAGCATCAGCTAAGAACTCTTGTTTAACCATCAGATAATCCGTGTCAAAAGTAGAAATAGCAAAGATACTTATCTTAGCTTCTGCTAGTGGAGCAGCTAAGGCAGACAATATTCCAGTCAGACTAAAGTCTAGCGGTCCCTCCACTTTAAGAATCCTCCAACTTCCTTCTACCACTTGTTCTTCTTTTAAGTACTTCGATTCGCAGACAATGGATAATTCCTCATCTGTTTTTGAGATACTATAGAAATTTGAATGAAAAACCCATGAGGGTATTTCTTCAGTAGGAGAACGTTTCAATACAGAATATTCACCTTCTAGAATTGATAATTTCATAACGCTCACTCCCCTACTTATGATTCAAACTTTGAAACATTTTGTTCACCGGACTTGAGATTAAAAATTTCACTTTCCACAAAGTTCACAATATCAGAAACCTTAGTTCCTAACATAGAACGAACCCCCACAGGAACAACACCACTAAGAAGATTGTACAGTGAAACTCCAATGGACTCTCCAAGGCGCTTCTCAGCTCTATCCCCAATTAAAAGAGAAGGATGCAGAAAGTAAGTAGACTCAAGAGCAAGTGCCCTAATATCTTCTTCCATTCTTCCTTTAACCTGATTATAGAATATTTTAGACTTCTTATTTGCACCCATAGCTGAAACTATGAATAAGGATTTCACCTGGCATTTCTTAGCAAGCACTGCGAAGGACACAACTAAGTCGTGATCTACAAAACTAAAGGCCTCTCTACTGCCAGCAGTTTTAATTGTTGTTCCAAGTCCACAGAAGAAGACATCCGCATCTATTTCTAAATTCTCAATGGTCTGAGTATCCATTTTCTCTAAAACAATCTGCGACAGCTTTTTAGAATCATGATCGATACTCTTTCTCGTAATCGTAGTCACTTTCTCTACTCTAGAGTTTGCTAACAACTTTTTGAGTAAATGTGAGCCCACTAATCCAGTGGCGCCAATAATCGCTATATGCATATTACAACCTAGAGAACATACTTCATTAAAAACCAAGTAATCGTCATCACTGAACCAACTCCAATGATATTGAGCGGAATCCCCGCCTTCATCATATCACTCACCCTCACTTGATTGGTTCCAAAGACAATGGCATTTGGCGGAGTAGAAATCGGCATACTAAAAGCAAAACTCGCACATAGAGTCGCCGGAAGCGCCACTTCAATAACAGTTAAACCCACTGGAGGCCCAAGGTTCATAATCACCGGTAATGCCACCACGCAAAGGGCGACGTTACTCATAATTTCTGTGAGCATTAAAGTCACCATGGCGAGCACAAAGACTAATCCGTAAACAGATCCTACGTCCATTGTAGAGAAGTAATTTGTCGCTGATTGAATTAGTCCTACAACTTTGAGTGAATGGGCCATGGCCATACCTCCACCAAAGAGCAGAACAATATCCCACGGAAGAAAAGAAATATCCTTTTGATCTAAGACCGGTTTCCAATTCTTGATATTAGTTGGAATGAGAAAGAGCAACACTCCCCCCATAAGAGCAATGGAAGTATCATTGAAAACTTTTTGATCTAATAAATTATGAATAACTCCTTTAAAAATCCATAGTCCCGCAACCAGAACAAAAACTGACAAAGTGACTTTTTGTGGTCCGTTTATTTTTCCAAGTTGCTTAACTTTATCTGTAATGAAGTTTCTAAAATTTTGATCAATGGGAACTTTGAAAGGAAACGCTTTTGATAGAACAAGGAACATCATTGATATAATAAAAATTCCCGTTGGGGCGGTTATAAGAAACCACTGATAGAATTCAATTTTCTTATTAAACATCTCTTCTAAGTAACCAATGAAGACAACATTAGGTGGTGTTCCAATGGGAGTCATCACTCCCCCAATATTGGCAGAGTAAGCAATTCCCAAAAATAGAGCTACTGACATGGGTTTTAGATACTGTTGAAATTCTTCTGCGATATTTTCTTTTAAGAAATTCATCACAGACAGAGCAATAGGAATCATCATCACAGTGGTGGCCGTATTACTTATCCACATACTTAAGAAAGTGGTGGCACAAATAAAACCAATGATTATTCCTTTATCTGACTTGCCGGTGAATTTTAAAATCAAAAGAGCAATTCGCTCACTCAAGTGAGTCTTCTCTAGCGCCCTCGCAATGATAAATCCTCCTAGGAAGAGATAGATCACAGGATTGGAATATTGAGGTGCAATTTCTTTAAGCGAGATAACACCAGAAAGGGGCATATAAATCAGGGGAATGAGAGCGGTAATTCCCAGCGGCATGATTTCAAAAATCCACCAAGAAACCATCCATCCCATCATAAAAATAGTAAGGGTCATGGGATCGGTAACTTGTAGAGCAATAAAACTTAATAAAATGACTAATGGGGAAAACTTAACGATCGTCTTACTCTTATTCATAGAATACCTTTCAATTTTCCCAGAGGATCTTTAGAATTTAGACTTTTGGAAATAATTTAATTATAGGCTCAAGTATACCTCATGAATGAAATCTATTGCTATAAATATGAAACTAATTCTGTGGACTAATAAATTCAATCCTAATGCCACTAGGTCCAAGTATGATGAAATGTTTAGTTCCACTGGGTCCTAAAGCTTGTGGTGCAAACTCTACTTCGTAGGAAGAGTTCTTAACTTTCAAGTGAATCTCTTCCAATTCACCCATACTCTCCACACAAATAGCAAAGTGATGTAAACCAATATTAGATTTTCTATCAAAAGCAACTTCTGGTGTTGTTTGCACTTTCCAAAGAGTCACCATAATCTTGCCATCAGAGACAAAAGCACTGGGATAACTTGCATCTTCTTTAACTAACTTCCAGCCTAAGGTTTCCACAAAGAAACTCTTCGCCTCTGAAAGTGAATTTACTGTTAAACCTAAGTGATGAATTCCCATTGTCATGTTTGACTTCCTTCGCCGTAAACTTCAATAACTTTTAATAGACTTGCCAGAGTGGTCTTTGAATTTTTAATTCCCAGTAACTCTATTAGTTCTTTATCGTGCTTCTTAATTAATTTCATACCTTTCATAACTGCAGCACCTTTACTTTGATTAAAGCTCACAAGAATGGATCTCTTATCATTGGGATTATCCATTTTGATCAGGACATCTCTCTCTAAGAGAAAATTCACGAGAACACTTACTGCTTGTTTTGTAATTTGCGCTCTCTTTGCAAGATCAACAATAGTTATTCCCTCAAAAGGAATATGAGCGAAGAGTGCCACATGAGAGGGTCTTAACTCCTCATCTCCAATTGACTTCTTTAAGGCCTCGAAGGCAAAGTTATTGTAAATACGTCCGGCCTTTATGAGCGCATGACCTAAGCTTGAATCTTTAAGTTCTTCAAATTCTTTGATTTTCATAAATTTATAATAATTGGCCCTTGCAAGATAGTCAACCTAAACTTACTATATGGTCAACTTAGATTGACGAGGTAATCATGATTCTTATATTCATTGGCTTTTTTCTATTTCTCTCCATTCACCTTCTCACTCTCTCGAAAGCGATGAGAAGTACTCTAGTTTCTAAGTTTGGATTAAACTCCTATAAAGCTGTGTTCTCACTAATCTCACTCTTGGGTCTTAGTTTCATGCTCACCGCTAGATTTGATGCAGGAGAATACGTTAAAGATTTAAATCTCACATTCTACTCACTTAGAGTTCCCATAATGGTGATCTCTAATATTTTAATTATTAGCGCTTATATTCCAAATAATCACTTGAAGAAATTCTTTAAGCACCCCATGCTCATTGGCATCATGTTGTGGAGTTTTTCTCACTTTATGTTCAATCAACATATGAATCACCTTCTCATGTTCATGGCCTTCTTTGTTTTTTCAGTGATTATGACTGTTGGATTAATCTATCGAGATAGATTTGAGACAATTCAAGTTTGTGCCAAGCCAGTTAATACGCTTATGAGTCTAGTTCTTGGAACAGGTATTTACTTGGTTTTTCTATTTCTTCACGGGCATATTGCAGGAGTAGAGCTGATTTAATTCCATTTCGGATGAATGGTCATTTTCAATTCAATAGTGCCTAATTCTTCGCAGCGACTTATCTCGCTCTCTACATGGGAGATGATTTCTGCTAAATTAAATCCCAGAAATAAGGAGTCAGTCTCTTCTTCTATAGCTTCAAATAATTCTAGTGCTCTCTTTAAATGACCAAGGCCTGGTGCTGGCTGTTCTAGCTTTAGTTTAATCCCAGCTGCCGCCAACATAATGATTCCTTTACAGAAATCAGCAATTGCTCCCTTGCGACCATGAGCATTCCAAAGCGCCTCTAAGTAGACATGACTCTCCCAGAAGTATTCTAAATTAAAAAGGTCCAAAGAAAACCTGAGAATCTCATTCTCTTCAGGAGCATCCTGTTCAACAGGTTCCGCATGGGGCTCTTCCTCTCCATGCATGTGTCCGCCAGGTTTATTTGGATGAGTACTTCTACCGGGGATGAATGCATAAATAGGGAGATCCATTTCTGGCATGTATCTTTTTATTTTCATATTAGTACGGGGGTACCTATCGTGTAATTAATAACTTATAGCTTGTTTTTTACCAAGAATATCTAGTATGCGTCCTTAAAACAATGAAAAAGTGAAACCTCAATGAGAATGTAAGCTTTCCGTCATTAAAATTCTAAATACTTCACCTTGAATTTGTACAAATAGCTTTGAATGAGTGAAACCAAGAGAGAGAAATAATCTAATTAGTTGTTATCACGATAGGTACCCTCGTACCTCATCTAATTATTTTATACCTTTTTAAAATCTTCTGAACACCGTCTTTAGCAAGTAGCTTCTTGAGACCTTGATTAAATTTTTCCTGTAGATTTTTATCAAGTGATGCTGGACCAATCTTCCAGTCCTTTATAATTAAGTTTGTATATAATTTCCTCTTTGGGAAAAGTTTCTTTGCAAGTCCGTGAAGGATATTTTGCTCCCCCACAATATAATCAACTCTACCAAGTTTTAGCATTAGGATTTGATTCTCTCTACCTGGTAATTCAGTATAGGATTTTGAATTTGCAACAGCTTTTTGATACTTAGGACCTAAGTACTGACTAGCATTTTGATAGGCAATGAATCTCTTTTTATAAAGATTAGTTAATTGAATATTTTCTTTTTCAAATGAGGCAACGACATCAACAAATGGGACAAATCTCTTGGTAAAGTAGGCCTTAATCTTAGTGCCGTCCTGCTTTGTAATAGGAGAAGCAAAGTCGAGTCTCTTTTCTTGAAACTCTTTTACTAACCTAGCGTAACCTAAGACATGAAATTCAACTTGAATGCGAACTTCTTTAAAAGCGGCTTCTATAATTTCTTTCTCCGCTCCCATAACTTTCTTCTGCTTCACATCGTAGTATGACCAAGGGTAGGCATCATTTAGGCCGACCTTTAAGACTTTACTCTTAGCAAGGGCAACTTGGAAGGAAGCCCCCCAAAAGCAAAATATCAATAAGGTTTTTAATAATTTCACGCTACTCCATTAATATTTATCAATATAAAACTCTAACAAAAATTATTGTTTTATGAAATAAATAATATTCCATAAGTGATATAATCAAGTATGAAGTATCTTATCATAATCCTCACTTTTGTAAGCTGTACAGGTGGAGAACCTCGCTACCCTAGAAGTATTGAGAAAATTATTGCCAATAAAGTGATGCAGAACAACTCCTACGATGGTGTTTTACAGAACTCTATAAAAGTCATAGGTATTCAGTCTTTGGGCGAATTTCCCATTTCAAGAATTAGAAGGTTTCACCGCAGATATGACTTCTCTGTACAGCTAAGATTTACTCAAGAATGTTATCAACTGGGAGACACGTGTATTAGCAAGAAAATTTACCAAGAATCTAGTGCTAAGAGATTTTACACCTTGAGAAAGAGAAATGAAGTGATTAAGAGAGATGTGTATATTTCATTTCTTAAAACAAAGGTTGGATGGGTGCTAGCAGATGAGGTTTTTAAAACAAGAGATTCAAAACTTCTCTCAGTTTCTACGAATCTTTAACAATGACTTGGCGTAAATACTCAAGTCCGCCCACGATGGCCGCAACCTGTGCATCCACACAATCAGCGTCGCTTACCTTGGGACTATCTGGATAAACTTCTGTAGTTGAATTATAAGTGGCATCCGAAAATCCTGTGCAGAGATTAAGCTCTTTTACTGGATAATTGATCACCCCTTCACTGGCAATAGACTCACCTATAATTTTTCCGCTCTTATCAGCGGGAGCAATGTGAGTGACTTTTTTCACAGATGCAATAATGGCCTTCTGAAAACCTTCGTTTGGATTATCTGAATCTCCTACTAAATAGAAACCATCGGGAATATCCCACACGTCTTGCGTGATACCATCTCTTTTTTCAAGAGCGGGTCTAAACACCGAATTATCAGTGTCCGTGGTTTCGTGGAGATCAATATGAGCGAAGAGCTCAATATTTAAAGCGGCCATTTCTTTTAGAAATAAATTGCACTCTTCAGAAGGACCGTCTTCAATAAATGAACGATTAGGATCCACTGTTTTAGGATTCCAGCGATTAATCGTCTCATATCCCCAAGGACTTATGCACGGGGCGACTATAATATTAAAATCACCTGCAAAGTTTTTCGCTTCTCTTTCTAAGAAAGAGAGAGCTCCGTGTACACCACTAGTTTCATAACCGTGCACACCACCAGTAATCAGAATTGATTTCTTTGAACTATCAAACTTAGTAGACTTCACTAAGAACAAAGGATATTTATCAAGATCGTAAGAAAGGGAGCCGTATTGCTTCACCGAAAATGTATCTCTTAAGCCGTTTATTTTTGTAACAACCTCATCCAAGTAAGAACGTTTGATAACTTGTTCTTTAAACCAATTTAGCTTTTCTTCGGTTCCCCATGGGACAAGGTCATTCTGAGTCATAACTTATTCGTCGATAAGGTTAATACGAACGGCACATGGACCTTTAGGACCTTCACCAATTTCAAATTCAACAATATCAGATTCACGTAGAACAACTCCTGCAAGAGCTGACTTATGAAAGAAGAGGTCATCTATATCTTCGTCGGGAGTGATAAAACCAAAACCTTTCTCTTCATCAAAGAATTTAACTTCACCGGTGAAGAGCATATTTTTCTTTTCTTCAGCCGCTCGTTCATTCTCTTCGATTTGTTCTTCGTCCCAGACAAGTTCATGAATAGACACGACCTTCTCGCCTTTGTGAATTTTTTCCAGTTGAGAGATCACATCAGCTTCGGTCTTTCCATTAACTAGAAAGTTCTTTCTGTTACGTTTTGTAGTTCTATCCATATCGTATTTAACAATTTTAACTTTTGCTTTCGTCATTTCTTCTTCCTTTAAATTTTCGTGTGCATCCAGTATATCATTCCACTGGCACTTTTCTTCATTTAAATAGGTTTTAGTACAATCTTTACTAAGGGTATAGCTATATTTTGAATTTCTCTTTTAAGAAATCAATAAATATACGTGTTCTCGCGGGAACCTTTTTAACGTAGGGAAAAACGATAAAAATAGACGGGTTAGTCTCAGGTTCATAGCTTGTAAGTAGAGGAACCACCGAGCGATTCTTCAATTCACTAGTGATATGCCACTTGGCCACATAAGCTATCCCCTGGTCTCTTTTGAGGTAATCAACCACTAAATCACCGTAATTTGTTTTGATATTGCCTTTTACAACCACTGGAACTTTCTTTTTATCTTTTTTAAACTTCCAAACTCTTTCGTTATTTAAAATTAAACAATTGTGATCCTTAAGGTCACTGGGCTTCACTGGCTTGCCATGAAGCTTAATATACTCTTTTGAGGCACAGACCACTCGAGTCGAATCCGCAAGTCTTACACACATTAAATTTGAATCTGGAAGATCTGACACTCTAAGCGCTATATCAAAGCCCTTGTCGACGATATCTACAACTTGATCACTCAGGTTTAGGTCTAGTGTAATTTGAGGGTACTTATTTATAAATTCATTAATAATCTCAACGAACATGCCTCTATAGAGTGAAGCTGAAATCGTTATTCTCAGGTTCCCCTTGGGAATACTACTCAGCTGCTCTTCATCAAAGAGCTCATGGTACTTCTCTAGGAAATTAAGGGTTTGAGAGTACAAATCGTGGCCATATTGCGTTGGCGAAATCGAGCGAGTAGAGCGGTAAAAGAGCTGTTCACCCACTTCCCTCTCAATAGCTGCTAACTTCTTACTCATGGTTGCAGGTGAAGTATTAAAGACTTCGGAACTCTCCGTAAGACTAAGAGTTTCGTAAATGGACTTAAAGACTTGGAAATCTTTGATGGAATCTAACATGTGAGTGATCTTAGCATTTATTCCAAAATGGAACAAATCTTATTCATTTATTCCTATTTACCTATATTTATTTCATGGCATTATGAGTGAGTAATAAAAAAGACAAACAACGGAGTCTCAATGTTGAATTTATGCCTAAAAGTAAATACAGATACAAACTTTACTCTTACAGAAGAGCAGATAAAGAAACCTCTTGGACACGATATTTTAGTGGCCACTAAGGCGGTATCCCTAAATCCAGTGGATCAGAAAGTGAAAGCGAATAAAGTCGGAAAAACTATTGGTTATGATGCCTCAGGAATCATTCTTGAAGTTGGCGCAGATGTAACACTATTTAAAGTCGGAGATGAAGTCTTCTATGCAGGTGACGTTACTAGAGAGGGAACTTTTGCTAAGTATCACCTTGTGGATGAGAGAATTGTAGGAAGAAAACCTACAACACTTACCCACTTACAAGCAGCCAGTCTTCCCCTGACTTCGATTACTGCCTATGAAGGTTTACATGAACAATTGGGAATTAAAACAGGAAAATCAATTCTCGTGATTAATGGAGCTGGAGGAGTAGGTTCAATGGTTATTCAGCTAGCTAAACTGCATGGACTCAAAGTCATTGCAACTGCCTCTAAAGAAGATTCAATAGAATGGGTAAAGAAACTTGGAGCCGATGTTGTAATTAATCACAGAAAAGATCTCCAAGAAGAGCTTATAAAAAATGATATTAAACAAGTGGATTATATTTTTTGTAATCACTCAACAGAAGAGAACTTTAACACCATGGCCGAAATCATTGCTCCTCAGGGAAGAATTGTTTCTATAGTAGAAGTGAGCAAGCCACTTGATCTTGGAAAACTATTTTCTAAAAAGGCATCTTTCTCTTGGGAGTTGATGTTCACAAAATCTATGTACCAAACAGAGGATCTTCAATCTCAACACGATATCTTAAATAAGATTTCAAAACTTATTGATGAAGGTAAGATTATTCACACGGCAAAAAATATTCTAGGAGTTCTTTCAGAGGACTCATTGAAAAAAGGTCTAAATGATGTAGCTGCTGGTGGAAGTGTTGGTAAGAGTGTTTTTGAAGTAGATTTTTCTTAGAATGATTTTAGAGCTTTTATTACCTTTAATAAGATTCTAGCTTTGAGTATTGAAAGAGCTCTCTATGATTTAATAATCACAGAGAGCTATTTAAATTATGCTATTTTGTCTTTTCTCACCAGATCTCTAAAGTCATCAGCACCACCAACGAATTTATCGTCGATGAAAACTTGTGGAACAGTGTGATGGCCTGTTGCTTTCTTAAGGCTCATATATAGTTCAGCATTATCAGAAAGATCTACTCGCTCATACTCTATCTTATTATCTATTAAGTATGATTCGACTTCATTACAATAAGGGCAATAGTCTTTTACATATACTTGTATTTTCATTTTATCATCCTTTGTTAAAATTAATCGTTTAGCATTTCTATAACTTCACTAGTTGAGAAAACACCATTTGAAATAAAACGAAAGTTTGTAATTGCAGCTCTATATCCATCACCTTCTGGAAGTTTAGCGGCAGCTGTTGCATCACTTGCAACAATAACTTCAAAACCTTGTTCGAGAAGTTCTCTCATGTGAGATTCAGTACAGAGGTTGGCACTCATTCCTGCTAAAATAACTTGTTCAATTCCATTCTTTCTAAGTTGTAAAACAAGATCATTTTGTTCTGGCCCGTAGATTTTATGAGGAGAAGTAATAATTGTCTTATCGTCGTGAATATACTTCTTATACTGAGGCATAAAATCCGCTCCAGAACCTTTGAATCCTTCAAGACTATAAGGACCTGTGCGATTAAACATACCAATTTTATGCATGAGTTTTTCTAGCGCTCCTTCAAACTTCCAACCCTTATCAGTTTTATAATAATAGTGAGGTGAGACAGCGACTGTAATATTCGCCTTCTTAGCGGCACTAAAAAGTCGATCAATATTATCTACAGTATTATTCTCTCTAACACTCTCCCCGACTACTCCCCAGGCAACCCCTTTTGGACTTAGGAAATCAATTTGAGGATCTGTCACCACCAGGGCAACTCGCTTCTTATTAATCTTGAAATTTGATGCTGGTAAAGCGGGTTTTCCTACAATTTGATACTTCTTAGCGAGCACGTGATTGTGATTCTTCGCTGATTCATGAGCTAGCGTGTTTGTCATTCCCAGTAGAAATGTCAGTACAATTAATGGTTTTAAAACTTTCATAATATCTCCTTTTTTAAATTATAAAGTTTCTGTAATTGCATATTCGGGCAAATACCAATATAATTCAAATCAATAGAAGTGATAGACAGTATTCACAGCGCGAATACATCAAAAGGGACGTTTATATGACTGTAAATATGTACGGAATTGATTTTAATCTCTCCAAACACTTAGAGGCATTACTACTTTTAAAAAATGTAAGTAAAGCTGCTCAGAAAGTGGGAATCACTCAACCCGCTATGAGTAACTCATTTGCTAAAATTAAAACTCATTTTAAAGATCCTATTCTTGTCAAAACAAAGACAGGCTATATACTTACGCCCTTAGCAGAAACACTACTTCCTAAAGTACAGAAACTAATGGAAGATTTTGATTCCGTTTTTCTTGAAAGAAAGTCTTTTGATCCTCTCATAGATAGTACTACTTTTAATATTATAGTTTCTGATTCATCAGGCTATGTACTGGGACCAAAACTACTTTTGCACCTAAGAGAACATTTTCCTCTTATTAGAGTTAACCTTCTTCCTATGGAAGATAACTTCTCAATTGATCAACTTGATAATGATAAAATCTCTCTTTCAATTGTTTCAACCTTAGATAAGAATTTACCAGAGAGACTTTACACTAGATTAATTAAACAGGATCCTTTCTCTGTAGCAGGTTGTGCAGATCATTTAGAAAAGCGTGCTTCTATTAGTTTTAAGAAGTATGTGGCGGCTTCACACTTTGTTGTGACACCCAAAGGAATTGATTCAAAAGTGATTGATCAAGAACTTTTAAAATTAGGTCATACGAGAAAAGTAACTAATAATATTTCTCACTTCTCTATTGCGATTAATTCAGTTTTAAATTCACCTCATCTCATCACTCTACCTACAAGTGTCCTTGAGGAATCCGCTAAATACGTTCCAATTAAGATTTTCCAACTTCCCTTTGAACTACCAAAGGTGAATCACTCTCTTCTTTGGCATGAGAGAGTTCACCGAGACGAAGGAAATATTTGGCTTAGGGATTTAATTTCGAAACTTACCTAGAAAGAGTATTTTTTATAGGACTACGACTTAGAGATGAGCTCTCTAATCTCTTGCAGGGACTTAGTTCCCTCAAGACCTAAAAGTGAATTAATTTCTTCAATGGTGTATTTCTGCGGAATATATTTTGGACAATTCCAATCAAATGCTCTTAATTTAAAGGTAAAGCCTCTCTCTATTTTGGCCTTATAATCAACGTCAACAAGTTTGTCATAGAGACCACTCTCTTTCATATCTTCTACTGAATGAACTTTTGCCTCGGCCCAAATTTTCAATCTACGCTTATTTACATAATCCATGAGAAAAAGACTAACGTTCTTGTGTTCTGTAACATTACCGGTTGTTATATATTGTCTATTTCCACCGTAATCTAAGAATCCAAATTCAGTATCACTTAAGAGTTTTATAAACCCCTTTGGTCCTCCTCGAAACTGAACATAGGGCTCATCTTTGGAGCTAATTGAGGCAATATAGAATGAATCTCGCTCCATAATAAAAGAAAATTCCTTAGGTTCAAATACTTTCCCCATATCCATCTCTTCCATCCTCTTATAACCCTTACGACTCCCCATCTCTTCTTGAATCTTTTTAACGGAATCAGTGAATGCCACCTCGGTAAAATTCTTAATTGTACTCATTTGCCACTCCTTGATTTGTTTTTCAAATTATTTAAGAGGGGGATCTCCCCCCTTACGAGAATTAGAAATTTATTATAGTAAACCCTTCTTCTAAAAGATCTTTATAACTTGGTAAACCAGTCGTACCTGGAACCGCATTATCCGTAATAAGCTCTAGTCCTACTTTTTTAATATCCTCAGCTGCCCCAAAAACATCAGCACAACCACAAGATGCTCCTGCAATTTTATCAGCAACTGCTGTATAGAGAGAGTGGGCAGGATGATCTTTGTCGATTAATTTAGACGGCCATCTTGTGCCAGTTCCTTGAAAAATTATTTTCACTTCTTTCCCAGCTTCTTTGAAATCATAGGCCGCTGCCAGAGCATTAAATACTCTACCAAGAGACTCTTGTTGTTCACTGTTTGGATCAGATAAAATAATTATTGCTGCTTTCATGATAATCTCCTCGATCATTCTCTACCGAACATTCGGTACGTTTATTATTAAACCTTCTAAACTATTTCTCTTCGTTATAATCCCAGTTCACTTAGTCCTGGAAAACTTACTGGACGAGCTCCAAAGTTTTTCCATGTAAAGAGAAGTTCTTTTTCTGAAATGGGAACATCGTTAATACTTGCTTGCCTTCTCTTCATTAGACCATCACTATCAAATTCCCAATTTTCATTTCCATAAGCGCGGTACCACTGTTTTTCTTTGCAGTGATACCACTCATACTGAAACCTAACGGCAATAAAAGTATCAGAGAAGGCCCACAATTCTTTTATGAGTTTGTAATGAGATTCCGCGCTCCATTTATTTTCTAGGAATTGAATTATTTCATCTCTTCCCTTAATGAACTCACTGCGATTTCTCCACTCACTATTTACACTATAGGCCTGTGCTATCTTCAAAGGATCTCTACTATTCCAAGCATCCTCTGCTAAACGCACTTTTTCTAGCGCCGTCTTGTGTGTAAACGGAGGTAGTGGATATTTCTTCTCATTCATAACGACTCCTAAGAGAATCTTTAAAACTTATTTAACTTTTCTATCTAAGAAGTTAATTATTTTCTTAGACATGAAGTCTCCTTTTTCCTCGAGGGCAAAGTGACCTGTATTTAGGATATGAACTTCAATGTCTTTAATATCTTTCTTGTAAGGATGAGCTCCGGCTTCAGGAAAGATATTGTCGTTCTTTCCCCAAAGGATAATTGTTGGTGGTGCACTTTTTCTAAATTGTTTTTGCCACTTTGGGTAAAGGGCCACGTTTGTTCTGTAGCTATAGAACATATCAAGTTGAATTTCTTTATTCCCTTCACGGTCTAATAGGTATTGATCATGAAACCAGTTGTCCGAAGAAATTTTAGAAACATCCTCTGTTCCATGTGTGTACTGCCACTTCGTTGCACCTAAAGTAAGAAGTCCACGTAGCGCGTCTCTATTTTCCTTAGAGCCATTAGACCAATACTTTTTAATAGGGTCCCAGAACTTTTCAAGTCCTTGATCGTAAGCATTTCCATTTTGGATAATAAAAGCGGTGACTCTCTTTGGGTTATTTGAAAAAACACGAAAGCCAACAGGTGCTCCGTAATCCATAAGGTATAGTGCGAATTTGTCGACACCTTTATGCTCTAAAAATTTCTCCACAACATTTGCAAATGATTTAAAACTATATTCAAAATCTTCACGCTTAGCTTGAGTACTATTTCCATAACCAGGATAGTCAGGAGCTAATACATGATACTTATTTGCAAGCACTGGAATGAGATTTCTAAACATATGCGAAGATGTTGGAAACCCGTGTAATAAAAGAACTGTAGGGTTTCTTGGATCGCCTGCTTCCCTATAGGAAATATCTAGTCCCTCCTTAAATTTAAATACCTTTTGGCTTACGGCTGAAATTCCTACGATCTCAGTTTTTGCCTCGGCCGAAAGGGTGAATAGTGATTGAAAAATCATAAATGCTGTCAGTGTTAATTTTTTCATATTGTTCTCCTGAAGTGTACTGATCGGTTCATGTTAAAAATAAGTTAACAGATCAGTTCACCTTGAATCAAGCATTTTTTCTAAATGTACTCAAAAAAGTACGCTTTACGCCTATTTATAGCTAGTTAACCTTGAATCTAAGTAGAACTTGCCCAAAGTGAACAAATCGGTTAACATGCAGTAATGAATCCATCAAAAAAAGAAATTCTCATCTCAGGCGCTCTAAAAGTTTTCTATGAAAATGGTTTTCACGCTAGTGGCATGGACCTTATTGCTAAAGAAGTTGGTATCTCAAAAACTTCTATCTACAAGCATTTCAGAACCAAAGAAGACTTAATTCTGGCCGTACTTGAATTAAGAGATCATGAATTTAGAAAGTGGCTCATCAACTTCTCAGAGAAAAGGGCCTCAACACCCAAGGAACAAATCTTGGCCATCTTTGATGCCCATGATGAATGGTTTAATCAAAAGGGATATAAGGGGTGTATGTTTATCAAGGCCTCTAGTGAGTATCAAAGTGCACAGGACCCTATTCACAGGATCTCAGCTCAACATAAGAGATTAATTTTGGATTTTGTAGAAGAAAAATCTAAATGGATGGGAGCTAGTGAACCAAGAGAACTAGCAGAACAAATTAATCTACTCATAGAAGGAAGTATTGTTGTGGCAAAAATGCTTGGTCCACAGAATGTCATCAAGCGAGCTAAGAAAACGGCTAGTCTACTTCTTGAAAACTCTATTGCATAAATTTTAATCTAAGCGCTTTTCTTCTCAGAATTAGAAGAGCTATTACGAATAATAATTTCCTTAAGTTGATCTATATCAATAGGCTTAGAAATAAAATCATCCATGCCTGCTTCCATGTATCTCTCTTGATCTTCAACAAAAGCATTCGCAGTGATAGCGATAATTTTTGGTCTCTTACTTCCGTATAATTTGTGTATTTCTTTGGTGGCGGTAACCCCGTCCATTATTGGCATCTGGATATCCATCAAGACCAGGGTATACATATTAATTCCAGCTGACTCCATCATGTTTAGGCTTTCTTTCCCATTTTCAACCAAGTCGCACTGATAGCCTAATTTCTTGAGCATCATGTATAATATTTTCTGATTTATTTTATTGTCTTCCACAAGTAGTATTTTGTGAGGGTAGTCACTCGACAATTTCTCAAACCTTTTACTGAGTTTATCATGATGGCCTATTTCAGCATCACTACGAATTAAAGGTAGAGTAAAAGTAAACGTCGACCCCTCTCCTTCTTCACTCTCAAGATCAATCCTTCCTCCCATCACGAGTGCTAGTCGATTTGAAATAGAGAGTCCTAAACCAGTTCCACCAAAAACTCTAGTTGTAGTATTATCTTCTTGAACGAATGGATTAAAAATACTTTCCTGCTGACACTTTTTAATACCTACGCCTGTATCTCTAACTTGAAAAACAATTTGAAATGCATCACACTCCATCACATGACAACCTACAAAGAAACTGACTTCACCTGATGTTGTAAATTTTATGGCATTAGATAGGAGATTTATGAGTATTTGTTTTATTTTTCCAACGTCTCCGGTAAACATATTTGGTAATTCTGAGCCAACACTAACATTAAAGTTAATTTCTTTTTTATTAGTTTCTATTAAATGGATTGCTTTCAATTCATTACACATCTCTCTAAGATCAAAACAAGTTACATCTATTCCCATGTGACCGGATTCAACTTTACTATAATCTAAAATGTTATTTACTAGTGCCAGTAGATTAGAACCTGAGTAGTTAATTGTACTTACCATTTCTTTTTGTTCTAAAGTGAGTTTTGTACCTTGTAATAGAGTGGTCATTCCTAAAACGCCATTTAAGGGTGTTCTAATTTCATGACTCATTGTAGAGAGAAATCTAGATTTAGCCAAAGTTCCCTCTTCAGCCTTTTCTTTGGCCAAACAAAGACTTTCTTCGTGTTTTTTTAACTTATCAATTAAGTTGAAGAAGCGATCACACAGGATTGAGATTTCATCATTAGTTTCTAAAGTTATTCTCTTATCTAAGTTATTAGTCTCTATAATTTCACTAATGGTCTCAGTCAATTTCCCAATCGAGCTATAAACCTTCTTAGAGATTCTGTGAATTAGAAACGAAAATAAAAGAATAGTTAATATCAGATACCTCATAATGGTATAGTATAACTGTTGTCTTACCTCTTCTTTATGATTCTCTAATTTTCTAATGAGAATATTTCTTTCATCAATATTTCTATCAAGCCAAGAATAGATAGTTTGAGTTCTATATATCAATTTATCTTTAAACTGTTTTTTAGCTAATAGGTTCCTACCTCCCTTAAAATCAGAAATAATAATATAAAATAATTTCCTAATTGAGTTAATAAGAAATTCATTTTCTAAGGTATATGAGTAATCTACTCTAAACCCACCCTCTAGCGAGGAGTTCTGCAGCTTAGAGAAGAGAAATTGTATGGTTTCATTCTTAGAAAGAATACTACTGCTTCTACTCTTGCTCACATCTAAATTTAAATGTTCTGAAATATAAAGAAAATTTCCAAGTTCAGAAACAGCTTCAACTAATTCTAATTTTAAAGTAGTACTAATACCATTATGATCTTTCAAGGTACTTATTTTATTTTGTAAGTTCTCTAATTTGACATGAAAGAAGACAAATATAGCAGACACTATCAAAGAACTACCAAGAGATAGAAAGATGATCTGCCAGAATTTATGTTTGATACTCCGTTTCTTCATTTTTTCCAATCTCTCACTTGATAGACTTGAACTCTATTGTTTCCCGTATCCGCAACAAATATCTCTCCACTAGAATTAACAATGATTCCATGAAGATTTGAAAACTCACGACCAGATTTTCCCCCAGCAGTAAATTCATAGAGGAAAGTCATCTCTTTACTGAAAACCTGTATTCTATTATTTCCATTATCCGTCACATAAATATTATCAAACCTATCAATAGCAATTCCTGTGGGTCGTTTAAACTTTCCAGCAGTAGCTCCTCTTCCCCCGAATTCTTTTATAAATATTCCCTTTTCATCGAACTTTTGAATTCTATGATTTTGAAGATCCGTAATCCATAAATTTCCCTTACTATCGTGCTTGACGGCTTCTGGTCTTTTAAAGTCCCCTCTGCCACTGCCTAAGCGTCCAAAGGAGAACTTGAATTTCCCCTCTGTACTAAAAACAGAAATGCGATTATTTCCGGCCTCTGCTAAGTAAATATTCCCATTGGGGTGAATCGTCATAAACTCAGACTCTATCGTTTGCCCTGCCCCATCTCCAATTCCTGAAAATTCCTTAATGAACTGCAGGTCCTTAGTAAATTTAAAAATCTTTCCATTTATATAATCTGCAACAAATATATTTCCTACTGAATCAACGCCGATACCTTCGGGCTTTTCAAAGAGCAGATCATTTTTTAAAATTTTTAGAAGTTTCCCTTTACGCGTGAAGAACTGTACATCGCGCCTAATAGCATCAGTGATTAATAGATTCTCATTTGCATCAAAGTAGAAATCTTCTATATATTTAAATTTTCCATTCTCATTCCCTTCTCCTCCAAATTCAAACTTGTACTCAACGGCTACTTCTTTCTTACAGCTTGAAAGTAAGGCGATGGAGCATAGGAGACAAACCACGCTTAATAATTTCTTCATATTCCCTCTCTTAAAATCGTAAAGACCCTAATAACTATCGGAATAATAATTTAATTTTTGAAGTAAGTGGGAAGCAGAAGCTAGTAAGATTAGCTCAATTTTTTAATACTGAATTTAAATAATTTACTTAGGTATAGATTAGATTTTTAAGACCATTTGAATTTCATTCTCTTCAACAGCTTTGTCATCCCAAACTTTATCTATAAAACCCATCTTCTTCCAAAAAGGATGAGCCTTCACTCGGGCATTAGTGTACACAGTATCAATTGCATTCTGCTGACACCAAGATTTAATTCCAGCAAAGAAGTGAGCGCCAAAACCTTTTCCTTGTAGCTCTTCAGTTATAGCAAATAGCGCTAGACGAAATTCGTTCTCTTTGAAATTAAGATACTCAAACTTCTTATCCATGCGAACTGAACCAATCACAACTCCATCATGTAAATAGATTAGTGAAATATTTGGGTGGTTGTGTGCAGGATGAGTAGGATCATAATGATTTAAAACAAGTCCATCGTCAGCAAAACTCTCTTTTAAGACATACTCTCGAATCTCATGACACTTTTTTATTTCTTCATTCGTTTCTGGAATTTTAATTTGAGTATTTTCTAACAAAACTTTTTCCTTATTATAATAATTATTTGAGCTTAGAACCCCAAGAACAAAGTTGATCAAGAATGGGAGAAAGATCTTCTGCCAACTTCGTTACACTATACTCTACTCTTGGAGGGACTTCGGGGAACACTTCACGGCTCACGAGACCATCTCTCTCTAATTCACGCAACTGTTGAGTTAACATTTTCTGAGTGATCTTTGGAATCTTCTTTCTGATCTCACCAAAGCGGAGCGTTCCATCTCGCAAGATATAGAGAACAATAACCTTCCACTTCCCACCAATCACCGATAAGGCCACTGTGATGGGGCAATCATTTAATCCTTCTACAGATTCAATTTTATTAGCTTTTGAACTGAGTCCTGATTGTTTCTTAGTCATGGTTCCCTCTTTGATACTAACTAACAAAATAGTGGGTACTTGTTTTATTTTCTCGTTCATCTTAGTATCGAATCAACACTAAGTATACATTATATACCAAGTATACATTAAATACTGGAGATTCCATGAAGTTATTAGAAGAATATAGATTAAATGCCAAAGTATCCCTTAAAAATCGTATAGTTATGGCGCCACTTACGCGCAGTTTTGCCGACGATAATCTTGTCCCTACTGAGGAAATTTCAAATTACTACGAAAAAAGGGCGGATGCTGGCCTCATTATTACCGAAGCTACAATGATCAGCAGGAGTGCTCAGGGTTATCCCAACACGCCAGGAATTTACTCAAAAGAGCAGATAGCAGGCTGGAAGAAAACCACCTCCAAAGTTCACGCCAAGGGTGGGAAAATCTTCTTACAAATCTGGCACGTAGGAAGAGTGAGTCACCCTATATACTTAGACGGACAACCTGCCGTCGCTCCGTCAGCAGTGAAACTCGAAGGACGTGTTCCAAGAGCTGATGACTTACAATATGAAACGCCAAGAGCACTTGAGACCCATGAAGTAGAATCTATCATTGAAGATTTTAGGACAGCAGCTCTTAATGCTATTGAAGCCGGTTTTGATGGAGTTGAGATTCATGGGGCCAATGGATATCTCATTGATCAATTTCTTCACCAACACACAAACAAGCGAAATGATAAATTTGGCGGCAGCTTAGAAAACCGATCACGTTTTCTGTTACAAATTGTGGACGCTGTAACTAAGGCCATTGGAGTAGAACGAACAGGTCTTAGACTCTCCCCTGGAGCTTACTTTAATATGGAACACACAAAGGGAGATGAGCTGACCTTTAAGTTTATTTTAAATATGTTAAACGACAAGAACTTGGCCTACCTGCATACTGGAATCTTTGACGACAGTATGTCCTTTGATTACTTAGGAGGAACGGCCACTGAATTTCTAAGAGAGAATTATTCAGGAACTGTTATAGCCTCTGGAGGATACAATAGTGATAAGGGAGAACAAGACATTCACCTAAACAAGTTTGATCTGTTGGCGATAGGAAGACCCTTCATAGCAAATCCAGATTACGTTGCAAAAGTGAAAGGAAATATAGAACTTACTGCGTACGATGAGTCCATGCTTGGAAGTTTAGTTTAATAATAAGGGGCCTAGCTTGGCCCCACTATTTTTTAATCAAATTTATAAATTGTTGCAATGACCATTGAAGCGAACACACTTCTAAGTAATGCTGCTAACATCCACAAGAGAGAAATAGTCATAGGAATGGGCAAGTAGCAATGAGATGCCAGTTGGGGCATGGCCACAATGAGTCCAGTCAGAACTCCAAACTGAATTCCTGCTCTACACTTTAGATGTTTTGCAAATTTTGTATAGGCCACAGCTGTTACGAATGCGAAGAGACCTTGGCTGACCATCATGATAAAAATATTACTCTCTTCTTGTGGACGCCAGACTGAAACAGTTTGCTCATAGAGTCCTTTCATTAAAAAACCGTGCCATAACATTTCAAAAATAAATACTGTGACGAATCCTGCAACTGTGGCAAAAAGTAATCTCTTCTTGTTCATTTAAACTCCAATAGATCTAAGCTCTCAAAATAATTTTATTTATAAATTCTAACATAAATGAGTTTTAAAAATAGTTGAGTGTATAAGGCAAGAAAACTCCCGTAAGTATGATTGTTTTCTTCAACATGTAATTCAGCATAATTAGAAACTTTTCGAGAGGAGTATTTCTCTCGGGTACTAATATTTGAGTAAGAAACAGAGGCATTTTTTACTCAACTTTGAGCAATGGCGCTGTGTCCAAAATTAATATAAAATTTAGGTCAAATTAAAAGAGTTTAGTCTCTTAAGAAGCAGTAACGTTCAAAAATTTGTTAATTTTTACAAAGGGTAATTTATGAAATTAAAGTACTTAGCTCTCGCACTTTTACTAAGTGCGTGTTCAAGTTCCACAGACAAGACTCACGATCGAAAGGTTGCAAGCTCCGATGATGAAGTCGGGTTCACCAAAGAAGAGTATTACAAAAACCGTGGTCTTGGTCATTCAAAGTTTGACTATGATGGTTACAAGCCAGGTAAGGGTAAATTTATCAAAACTATGCTTTCAAGTAAAAATAGAAAGCTTGTTAAAGTAAGTGGTGGACACAGACAGTACTTATTTGAAAATAACCTCTTTGATACTGGTAGCGACAACGAAAGTGGAGTTGACTGTTCTAAAGTGATGAAAAGTGTTCATAGAACTCCAATGGGAAGATGTTACTTTCATAATATGGGAGATAAACTTTCTGAAAGAGATAAAGACCTAGCACGCGACGTGATGATGGGATCTCGTGATCAACGTTTTGGACGTAACTTTCCAGCAGATGTTGCCAATAAAGCTTCTCGCGCCGATATGATGAATCCAAACCCGATTGAAATTAGTGCTCGTCTTCTAAATAGAAAAGACGGTAAAGTTCAAGAGGCCAAGGTTATCAATGTTCTAGCTGCAGCTTGGCTTCAGTCTATGAACCATGATTGGTTCTCACATGGTAAGAACTCTAAAAAGAGGCACCATAATGTAAAAGGATCTAAAGCTCATCCTCACTTTAAAGATGGAATGAAGATTCCAGCTACTGCGTCTGAAACTGAAAAGCAAAAGAAAACAAATAACCACGGTTATGATTATGTTTCAAGAAACGTAAATACTCATTGGTGGGATGCTTCACAGATTTACGGAAGTGATGCTGCGACTATCTTAAAAGTTAGAGGAAAGTACCTTGCTGATGGAACTCATACTGGTGAGTTAATGCCAGATGGAAAGATTGCAGTTGATAGTGTAAATAAAAAACTTATTTACACTAAAGATAGTCTTCCTGTTACTGGATTTCATGACAACTGGTGGTTAGGTCTTGAACTTATCCATACCCTATTTCACCTAGAGCATAATCATATTGTTGAAAGTATTCTTAAGCCTCTTAGAGGGAAGAAAATTTGTAAGAATGTTTCTAAAGTAGAATGTGCAGACGAGATGTTTCAAAAAGCTCGTATGATTAACGCTGCTCTTATGGCAAAAATTCATACAGTAGAATGGACTCCGGCGCTTCTTGATACACCAGTTCTTCATGTTGGTATGAGAAGTAATTGGTTTGGAATGAAAGAAGGATTAGGAGTGAGTTCATCTTACCTAAGAGGAATTCTTCCGACTGGCCTTAAGCATCTTATTTCGGGTCTTACTGGTAAAAAGACTTTAGATCTTTATTCAGTTCCTTTTACTCTTACTGAAGAGTTTGTAGCCGTTTATAGAATGCACCCGCTTGTTCCAGAGAATGTAAAACTAAGAAGAGTTGACGATCCTAAGTACTCTTCAAAGATGGATGTAAAGGATATGGTTTTTAGAAATGCTAAAAATGCCATTAATGCAGATACAACATCTAACTTACTTTATTCTTTTGGTACTTCTCACCCAGGTGCTCTAACTCTTCACAACTACCCTTCTTTCATGCAAAACTTTACTGCTGAGAGAAATACAGGGCATAAGCATAGTGATTCAGTAAAAATGGACATGGGAACTATCGATATCTTTAGAGATAGAGAAAGAGGCGTTCCTAGATACAATGCTTTCAGAAGGGCCTTAGGTCTTCCACAAATGGATAGCTTTGATGAATTAACTACTAACAAAAAAGACCTTAAGATTTTAAAAGAACTATACAATGACGATATTGAAAAAGTAGACCTCATCGTTGGTTCTCTTGCGGAAAAAGATCGTTACCCAGGTTATGCTTTTGGTAACACATCTTTTTATATCTTTGCTGTAATGGCCTCTAGAAGATTAATGGCCGACCCGTTCTTTTCTGATTACTTCACAAAAGAATATTATACAAAGCCTGGTATGAAACATGTGAACAAGCAATACATGACAGATGTTATTATTCGTCACTTTCCAGAAATGAAAAGTAAATTCTTTACTAAGAGAAGGTTCTTAAAAGATAAGCGAGTTGTTAAAAACGCTTTTAGACCTTGGCTACCTGTTTATACAGATGTGAAGAAACAATTAGACGAAGCTAAGAAGTAAAAAACAAAGCTTTACGAACCTACCTTGATAACTTAATCAAGGTAGATTTTGGGGTTCTGATGAATAGTCAGAACCTTTTAGGAAAGTTTCAAAGGAACATATGAAGAACAGAAAAATACTTTTACAAGTCTCAGTCCTCTCTCTCTTGGCCTTTTCTATTCAAGATTTACAAGCGGATACACTGCCTGATAATTACGAGAAACTAACAGGTTGTAAGAAGCAAGAGATTCTGTGGGAGAAAATCAACTCCACTGTTCACGAAAAGCTACCAAAGTATTCAAAAATGGGGCTTACACAAATTCTTGCTATGGCCGCGCAAAGAATGACTAAAAAAGTAAAGACTGAGTCTGATGTGGCGCCAAAGCGCTGGAAGAAGTATCTCCATAGAAGAGGAGTAGTAGCAAAAGTTAAATTTGTTCCAAAAGGAAAGCACGCCTATAGCGGGATTTTCGAAGGAGCCGATTGCGCCCTACTTAGACTCTCCCTCACTTTTAAACCTACTAAGAAAAGAGGTGTTGCACCTGGTTTAGCTTTTAAAGTACTAAGAGATAAAGTTCCCAGTGCAAATGTTTCAGCACTCTACACTCTCGGAGGACAGAAACAAGAATTTAACTTCTTTAAAAATCCTCTCTCAAATATAGTTCCCATTGGAACTTCTTTTGGAGAAAAGATTGTTCATAATATCTTTGAGCGAGTCACAGATTATCCAGAACAATTAAGTGTATTAGATATGGCGGCGATTGATACTAAGGGAAAGAAATCTCTAAAGTTTAAATCCCCCAAGCAATTATTCTTTGTTCCAAGTACGACTCTTACAGAGAGTTTCTCTTCAGACAAACACGATATTAGAGAAGACATACTCTCCATTAGAGAGGACTTCCCTATTTATAAAGTTTACGCAGTCTCAGATTCTAAGAAGGATTTTAACTACTATGATTACTCTAAGAAGTACTTAGTTGAATTTCTAAAAGGTGCCAATTACATTGGAGATATAGTGACAACTTCTAAATTTCTAGCTTCTGAATTTGGTGATACGAGAATTTTCTTTAAACATCAAAAAGCTGATTAGAAATTCACTTTAATTTTTCAAAGCGGTACTTCTCTCCGTAAATTAATCTAGGAATGAGTACATCCGGTAACTCACTCTTCATCCTCTTATTAAAATCCTTATCTACAACCTCTTCTTTCAGACGAAGAGGTTTAAACATAGCATCGTGATGAACTGGAATTACTATCTTCGCCTTGTAGGGAATGAAAACCTTCTCGATCAGATCCCTTGTACTTTTGCGATTTGCTATCCCCTGAATCACGATATCAGCATTTCTCGTAGCATCTACTGTGGACTTAGGATTGGGAGCTCCCGTGGGATGAAAGAGAATATTTCCTAGAGGATGTTCAATATAGTAACTAAACCCTATTCCAGACTTATACTTATACAGAGGTGCTGGTGGCGTGAGTGGCTCATCAATCACTCCATCGGCCAAGATAAAGCTAAAAATATGCGAGGGATGTAGGGCGGGCAGAACATGAATTTTAAAGTCCCCTACTTGTACTACTTTCCCAGCGCTCAGTACTTCTAATTTATCTTCAGGGATATTTCCCCCTCTTGCAATATTTATGGTTGAAGGAGAGCCAAATATCTTAGCTCTTGTTTGCGAGTATACGGTGACTAGATCCAAGACATGGTCATAGTGGGTATGGCTTACAAAAATGCCCTCTACATTGTCCCTATCAACTCTCGAAAGCCATTTACTCACCACTCTCTCATCTGAGCGAAACTTCTGTAAGTTCACCACATCCCAAAGCCTGGGTCTGGTTAAGAACGGATCAAAGAACAGTGCAGTCTTGCCATCAGAGATATTGATACAAGTTGTTCCAAGCCACGTGATATCGAGAGATTTAGCCTGAGTGCTCAAGCTTAGTGAGATGATGAAAAATGAGAAAAGAAGAACTTTCATTTTACTCCAAAAAAAAGGGTCAGCATTTAGCCGACCCTTATTTATATAATAAATTTTCTAAAATGAATACTTTGTAAGTTCTTACTTTTCTTCGTTTCTGCCTTCGCCTTCACCATTATCTGGATGCTCATAATACATGAGAAAATCAGTTGGGTTATTTGAATCAACCATGATCAGCTCAACTACATCTTGATCAAGAGACTTTCTAGCGTCGAAGATATCAATGAATACACCGATTCTATCCTCTACATGCTCTACTCCCTCATTCTTGTCATCAGTTGAAGAAAAGATAAATATTCCCTTAGCAACTTTTGTCACTTCAAAGTTTCCTTTGATAGAGGCAGATTTCTTATTTGTGAATCTTCTGGCCCTCAATCCTGACCAAATTCTCCACCCTTTCTCTAAAACAAAGTCAGCTTCTAATTTTCCAGCATCTGCTTTAAGTGTAAGGACTTGGTGTTTCTTATCATTGTAAGCTCTAAGGTATGGACCTGGTAAGAAGTTATCTCTCCAAGTAGACTCTAGTTTAACTTTCTTATAAACAAAGTTAGCTAGGTTAAATTGCATACCAAACTTAGCTTCTTTCTTTCTCTTCTTCTCTTCTTCCTTAGTTTCTGTTTGTGGAATTTCAGGAAAGAAAACATCTACTTCATTACCTTTCTTAGACTTAGCAAAGTTACTAATTCTTGCCCCCGATAAAGGATGGCTTAGGTTTTCAGCATCAGAGAGATGAAGAACCATTGGAGTTGCACTTTGAGTTGCGACTAATTGTCCCCCACGTGCATTTAAGAGTTGCATCTCATACTTTCCGGCCTCAGCAAGTGGAGTCACCTTATATACAGTTACACTCGTAGCAATCTTCTTTAAGAAACCAAAGATGCTCTGAATAGGAGGAAGTTTATTTGATCCCACATAAGTAGGGGCCATTCTTAAGAGGTTTGTATACTCAAGTAGGATGGCGTGATAACTATCGGCCTCACCTTCAATCTTATTAAAGTACACGCGCATCGCTCTAAAGCGTTTTGTTTTCTTGAAACGTTTACCATCATACTTCTTCTTGTAGTACTTTTCTTTTAAGTATCTAACGACACCTAATTGTGTACCACTTAGGTCTCCCGCAAGAGAAGCTTGCTCAGCTGAACTGGCCACATCTCTTCCACCGTTAGTTAAACTTGAACAACTCACTAATGTAAAACTCATTAGTAGAGCTAGAATTCGAAAACATTTCATAGACTTCTCCCTTGTATTTATACAAAACAATTCTAAATAATTATAACTAGAAAACATTTGGACAAGACTTACTCTTCCCTTTTCAATTAACAGTCGTTAAATATTAAGAGGTTTTTTCAAAACCCCTTTAAACTCTTCAACCTTATATCTCTCACCGCTGGCATTAACATCCGCTTCACGGTCATTAAGTAGAGACTTAAGACTAGAGATCTCTTCAAGCGTTAGAACATCAGCAGAAATCTCTTCCTTACCTTTTAAGAAATCAACCCGCGCCATTTTCCACACAGACTTAGTCGAATTTCCTTTTCGTAAACGCTTTTCAAAGACTTCATTTTCTACATTATAGATAAGAAGGACATTCCCCATACTCTTATCATTTTCAAATTCTTTTCTCTTAAATTCAAAGTCAGAACTATCGTCCGCTCTTACTACGTGGTGATCGGTTGCAATGGAAGCAATTGATCTAGATTTCCCAACGGAACTAGAGCCTGATCCACCACTACTAGTTGACGATGCTGCGTCTCCAGCACTTTGCGCCGCAGACACACTACCTGCATCAGGAGCTGCTACCGGTTGATAAACCGCCACTGGAACATTTGGAACTGAGTCCGCTTTAATATTTCGGCCGTAAGTTGTAGTCGTGACTCCCGCTACCCTATCAATTTTAGGGAAGAAGAGCCTCTCCTTTGGAGTGTACGTTCTAACAATTCTCTTTTCTATTTCTTGAACATCAACGCCATTAATAGCTAGTTTCTTAAACTTCTTATTAATGACATCAATCTTACTCGTAAGAGTATTTCTCTGCGACTTAGTCAGCTTCTTATTCTTTAAGGCATGAATAATATCGCTCTTCTCTTTAGCTAACTTCTCCGCATACTTTACTGAATCCGCATCAAACTTCTTATAGATTTGTGCTGTTCTAGCATTGGCGTAGTTAGCAACATTTGAAGAACCAAACTTAAAGTCATCCGATTTAAAAGTGTCATTCGCAATTCGCTCAAAACTCTTCTTCACTTCTTTCATGGCCGGAGATAAGTTCTTATCGTCAGCAAACTTATCTTCATTTTCTTTTAATGAGTCTCTTACAATGCCCACTTCCGCAATCGCTGCGTCTTTGGCGTTAATAAGAGGAACTTCGGAAGATCTCATTGATGATGGGTATTCAGGAAGAGTGCTTTCTTCGAACCTAAATCCCTCTTCTGTCATCTTTGCCCAAGGTGAAGGAGATTCTGATTCATCAAAACAGGCTAGAGTTTTTGGAAAGGATTTAGCACGTTTTCCAATAGAGACAGAGTGCTTTCCTGCTTGAATTTTAATCGATTCATTTAGGTAGTTATTTACTTTTAACGATGGAAACACAAGTTTAGAGAGTCCAGCAACGGGTTTAGCCATCATCTTCTTATAACTTTTTAGAAGTTTTGCAATACTTCTACATGGATTTTCTTTTTTATACTTCTCTTCCAACGCATCTTTTGATGCTTCGCCTTTTGCAATTTTATTTATCAGACTAATAAGTTGTTTACTTTTATTCCTCTTATTCTTGTCACTACTTTGATCGCCGCACATTTCATTAGAAAGAGTTTTATTCATAAAGAGGCTTGTTATGAATGAGGTATACTTCTCTCCCATAGCTTCAATTTTAATAGGAAATGAGCATAGGGAATTAAGAATTGAATCATCACTCTTTTGACTTTCTGGCAGTATGGATTTTACATACTTCTCAACACTGCCAATATTTTTAATTTCTTTTAAATACTCTTTTAAGCTGTTTTTAGTAGAAACTTCCGTTCCAAACATCTTCTCATATTCTTTAGTATGTCTATTCTTCGGCTGTAAATACTTATCTCTTAAATTAGGATCTGGATCAATTTTAAACTTAGATTTATAGAGATGATTAAAAAATAGCTCACTTTTCTTTAAAGGACGCGAAGTATGTTTCTTAAAATCTACTCCCGACTTAGAGAGCATATTTTCAAAAGCGGACTTCTTCACATCAAATTTAAAGAGGTCTTTAAATTTTCCTTTCTCACTATCTGTGAAGTAACTCATATCAAGCTTCTTAGAAGCTGTGTTTAGTTCCTCTATTTGTGAGTTTAATAAAGGATCTAGCTTTAACTGATCCTTTATGTCCCCGCAAAATTCTCCCTTTCCAAATTGTGCGTGTTTTCTTGCAGCATCTGTAATTAGAGTTTGTAATTGTAAGTAGGCAGGAAATTGAGTTGTAAACTTAACAAGAAGGTCTCTATTGGGATTACAAAAACTTCTTAGGAATTTTTTTTGCTTAGGTTTGCATAGACAAGCTGTAGGTACGATAGCTCCCACGCTTATAAGAGCAATATTTGAGTTCTCATTTATCTCTGCACTTTTACAGGCGTTCGCTAGATTATTTCCTTGTAAGTTATTAACGGATTCAGAACTAGTGATACTAGCAACAACTCTCAATCCATCAGAGGCCAATGAGCTCACGTCACCACTTGCTTTCTTCTTACCATAATCACAGGCCAAGAAAGTGTCTTTAGAAGAACCCTGATTACATATAGCTTTAGTGGCAAGATCTAGGTTTGATTCAGCAAGTGAACTACTAATGAGTAGGATTGAAAATAGAGATGTTAAATAGCGTTTCAAGATAACGATTCCTTACTAATAGTGCACAGTTGATACTCTAGAATACTACTCGGCTTTTCTTAAGTTTTTGTTTAGGAAAAAACCTATTTTTGAATACTTATAAGGAGAATTTAGGGAATTACTACTAAATCTAGTGCCACAACATGTTGCTAGTTTTGTAAGTTTTATAAAGAGTTACTATTTAGTATGATTCTTGGCACGGAAATTGATATATAAGTCCTATCGAGCTGATATCTTGGGGATAAGGTAAGGAAATTACATGAAGGCTATTGTTTACACTTTAATCACTGTTCAATTTTTAATCACTAGTGCCCTAGGTGCCTGTGAAAAGAATGACACGAAAATCACCTTCGCTCCTGAAGCTAAAATCCAAGAGAACCTAAAAGTAGCTGGCTTTCTGGCCACTAATTATTCAAGTAATGTTGATGGTGTTGTCTATAATACAGACAAGTCTATTGCTCCAAACGATATGAGAGTAAGAAAAAATTCTGACTCACCTAAATTTCTAGATGCCGTTGGAAGAATGGGAATCACAAAAGAAAATGGAAAGAAATTTGTTTGCTCCGGAATTCTTGTTGGAAAAACAAGAATTGAAGATTCTAGAATTGTGATTTCTTCTGAGCACTGCGGTTACGGTGCTAAAGGAAGAACTTCAGAATGGAAAACAACAACTAAGAGTGGAAAGACAATTAAGAGAAAAGTTCAAAAAGTTCTCTTTACTGATCCTAGTGTAGATTATGCCATCCTCCTATTAGACAAGAAAGTATCTCACCTAGATGTTGAGCCACTAGTTATGGGTGATAAAGACAGCAGCGTAAACGACATTGCTCAAGAGCACGTAGGAAAATCATTTGTCGCTGGATATTCTGCAGATAAAGAGCTTGGAAAAAATGGAGATGTACTAACTTACTCATCAGGTTATCAAGTTATCGACATTCTTGATGGAATTGTTGATGAAGATGAAAATGGACTAGATGTAGGAACAATGCAAGGTTTTGGTGTTGCAACAGCGTTCACATACGGTGGAGCAAGCGGCGGAGCCGTAATAGTTCTAGCCGACACAGAAAACGGAAAAGGCGAACAACCATATTTAGTAGGAATGGTAAGAGGATCAGTTACTGGTGACTCTCACACAAGTTCAAACGGAGTTGGTGGATCAAAAGACACTAAGTTTGTTATCTATAAGAAAATGTACGAGTACACTTACGAAGAAATGGACAAGTACAATAAATAACAAACTCTATGTTCAAAGTAAGATCAACTTACTTTGAACAAAACACTTCAAAAGTATCAACAGGCTTATCACGACCACCTTGATAACTATGCCCACCTAGAATTCCTAAGCAAGAATCAATTTTAACAACTTGAGAAAATCCCTTGTACTCATTTAAGTATCTTCCAGTATGTGACCAAGTCATTAGATTAAAATCAAAGTGATAAATGTGAGGAACATACTCGTAGGCAAACTCTCCAGTTTTAAACATTCCACCAAACATAAAGGCCTGATCACCAATACTTGAAGTGGCCGGAGCAAAGTTTCCATAAGGAAGTTTTGGAAATTCCTTGAAAGTATTTGTCGTTGGATCAAATTGCGTGAAATCATCACTTAGTGTGAAGTGGTCTCCCCCTTCAGAAATTCCACCTACTAGATATATCTTCCCTTCTCTTTCAAAACCACTAAAGGCCCTTCTCTTCTTTGGAAGCTTTACTGCTAGTGTTGTCCACTTGTGAGACTTTAAATCAAAGATATCAACTTCATCGTGGAAAGTTCCATTCTTGTCACCGTCAGACATTGGAGTCGCGTCCCATCCACCAAAGAGATAAACTTTCGACCCAAGCTTAATGACAACATTTGAAGATCTTCTTCTTGGCATGGGACCAATCTCTTCCCACTTATTAGTTTCAATATTGTATCTTTCAACATTTCCTAGAGACTTCCACTTTGGATTTGTAGAGCCTTCATAAGCAAAACCACCAAAGGCATAGAGATACTTCCCTTCTGCAGCCAATTGATAACCATGGGCCTTATGCGGTCTCTCAGCTAGGTCTTTCCAAGTCTTAGTCGCAAGATTGTAAGCAGTCATTCTTCCCGTAAAAGATTCCGGAGGATATGTATGCTCAGCTCCCTGATGACCACCAACAACGTAGACATTTCCTTGGTGATTGATCGTTCCAAAAGAAGATCTAGCCTCTCCTGTCATCTTTGGCATTTGTGTTGTCTTGTAACCTGTTACCCCGGTAATTCTTGGAGCGTAGAAACTTGTTCCCATCTTTGTAATCATCACTGACTCTTCAAGCTTTCCATTCATCCAAGCAGAACTTTTTTGAGTAAAAATTGAAAAGACACCATTTTCTAAACGATCACTCGTATAGACAAGATTTCCATGACGATCAAAGGCCGGAGAGAAATCATTATTTAAATCTGTCGTCATTCTCTTAGTTGATTTATCTAAGCGGTCATAAAGATAAATATCCCAGTTATCTTCCACCTTAGAAGTGAAAGCGATGTAGCGCTCATCTTTAGAAAGTGCCGGGGCCATTCCAGAACCAATCACTTCCATCTCACCAGATAGAATATCTAGAAGAACAATCTCTCTCTTTCTATTAGGTAAGTTCTTTTGGTAAACGACCATCTCACCACTTTGAAAAGGTGCTGGGAAGTAACTAGAAGTTGTATCCGTTATATAGTGAATTTTTGAAGGTGTTGCTAAATCAATGTAACCAATCTTATTAATCTCACCTACTTTCTGAGAAAAGAATAACCTCTTCCCATTTTGTGCGAACATCGGTTGTAGAATAAATCCTGGTTGCGTTAGAGTTTGAATCGCTCTTGTCTTTAAGTTCTTTGTAACAAGTACTAGATCTTTTGGACCTGTTCCAGTTGCGTAAGCTACGCTCTCTCCGTTTGAAGAAATTGTAGGATAGAGATGCCATGATTCACCTTGAGTGAGTAACTCATAACTTGAATGATCCACGCTCATTCCCACGTGCTTTCCAAGAGGTCCTTCAACTAAGAAAACCATTTTTGATTGAGCAATAAAGGAAGTTAATAAAGTGACTAAGATGAATATTTTTTTCATAGCTTCTTCTCCAAAATTTGTTTGGAGAAAGAGTAGGAAAAAGTGTTTGGCATGTCAAACTTTAATATATAACACCGTTCGCCAAGAATGACGCAGTGAAAATTTCTATTCTCTAATTCCTCTCACTTATTCTCAGAAGCAATCTCACGGTAACTCTTACACCAATTCATCTTCTTCTTAGTTCCGCCATCATAGGAATAAGCTAAACCATTCTTCAATAAGTAATCAGATAAAGACTTACCATCAATAATCACATCGGCCACGACTCGAAAGTACTTACCTCTTTTTATATTTTGCAGATCGATCCTCTTGGCCTTCTTGAGTAACTTGGCCACCAACTTCTTAGCATGCCTGGCCTTATCTTTTTCGCACTTGTTCTTAGTTCTGATCTCAGGAGTATCCACCCCGTTCACTCTAATATTAATCTTCTGCCCGATGAGAGGATGAAGTTTTGGAATATTGAATGTCACAGTATCGGCATCGTAATTTCTAACGTAGCTCACGCAGCGTAGATTATGTTCGTCGTGGGTACACGAGTCTTGTGCCAGGACATTGAAAGATAACAAGAGAATGAGTGCTGTAAGTAGTTTTTTCATATGAAACTAATCGGTTGAATGGCCATTTTTGATGAGTTCTTTTGAATCCCTATTCGCCCCATGCTAACATCTAAAAATGACAACGATCCTAACCCACATGGCCTTCACTACTGCAGCAGCTAAGCTCGGCGAGAACCATTTAGCAAAGACTCAACGTTTCTCCATGCTCCGCTTGGCCTGTTGGCTCTCTATCTTACCAGATCTTGATGTTGTGGCCTTCACCATGGGAATTGCTTACAGTGATCAATTTGGTCATAGAGGATTTACTCACTCATTAAGCTTTGCACTTGTTGTCTCGCTTGTGACTTATTTTATCTGTAAGTGGTGGTACAAGAGAAAAAGTCTAGAAACCTCACGCTGGTTACTCGTACTCTTTTTCATCGCTATTACCAGTCATGCATTATTAGATATGTTAACTAACGGCGGACTAGGTTGTGCACTATTTTGGCCCTTTGATCACACTCGTTATTTCTTTCCGACGACTCCCATTCCAGTGAGCCCCATAGGACTAAGTCACAGTCTCTACAACGTTCTCGCTTGGGAATTTGTGTTGGTTCTTCCTCTAACGGGAATTGCTTATTCAATAAAGTCGAAATATTCTAGAAATAAAAAAATTGCTCTTGTGATTTTCTTTGCGCTAGTTTGTGGGAGTAGTTTACTCAGGCGATTATACTTTTAAAAATTACTCACAAAGAATTTCTTAAAGACCTGCACCTTCTTACTCTCGCGCAAACTCTTATGATAGATCAAAAAGAGAGGATTATCCCAGGCAGATAAGGTCTTCCCTATTAAAACGAGGTCTTTGTGTTGTGAGGCCTCTCGCACCAGCATGGGACCAACACCGAAACCACCAATCACAGAACTGGCAATATCAGAAAATAAATTAGTAGTATAAATAATCTTCTCATCAGAAATATTCTTACACATCCATCTAATTATTGGAATATGAGAGAAGTCATTAGAGGTTCTAATATATTGATACTCACTTTCTCTCTTGCCTTTCAGGTAACTTTTAGTGGCAAAGAGACCATACTGAATTTTTCCCACACGAGTTGAAATATAATCCAACTCCGTAGGAGGTGTTCCGGGACGAATACTAATATGAGATTCGTTCATCTCGAGTTTTAATTTCTTATTGGTTAGAACTAAATCAATTTGCACCTGAGGATGATCACTTTTAAACTGCTGCAGGAGTGGCCTAAACGCTCCAGTCATTCCTGGAGGTGTTGTTATTTTCAACTTTCCCTGAATAGAATCTTTGCACTGCTCTAGTACTTGTTCTATTTCTAAGGCGGTCAACTCCATCTGTTCTAGTTTGGGCAAGATAGCAAGAGCTGACTCCGTTGGCGTATGTCCCCTACTATGGCGATTAAATAACACCGAGCCTAGTGACTCCTCTAAAGACTTTATCTTTCTAAGAACCGTGGCGTGGTGAATATCTAGCTTCTCAGCCGTGGCCATTAAGCTCTGCTCTCTAATGAGAGTGAGTAAGACCTTGTAATCATTCCAATCAATCTGTGCATCCATGCACAACAGTTTATCACCAGTGTTGTTTCGATGCAACGCTTTCTAACCGATAATAAAGACAACTAAAGGAGTTCACTATGAGAAAAATAAACGAAATCATTAAAACTAATAACGAAGGCGATATATCGGCCTACATAAATGGAGAGCTCGCTCACAAGCTTGCACCCTTTGTCCTCTTTGATGCGGTTCACGCTAAAACAGATTCCACATGGGGATTTAGCTGGCACCCCCATTCAGGTGTCGCCACTTTAACTTATATCTACGGAGCTGAATTACATCATCAAGACACTACTAGCGAAGGTGGCGTTATAGAGAAAGGTGGCATGCAGTGGATGCAAGCTGGAAATGGAATTTGGCATAAAGAGTTCTATGAGTCTATTGCTGGAAGAGTCGATGCTCATCAACTATGGGTACAACTTCCTCCAGGAGTAGAAGACGAACCCGCTAGCTATATAGATCTAGCTGCAAGAGATTTACCTGTGATTGATGAAAGAATAAAAGTCGTCACCGGATCTTACCGTGGAGTAAAGGCCCCTATCAATCTACCGGTTGAAGTCACTTACTTGGATATAACACTGAAGGCGGGAGAAGAGATGGAAGTTGAAATTCCAAGTGACCAAACTCGTACGATAGTTTTTCCAAGAGTTGGAGAATTAGAAATTGCACAGAGTAAAATTGGAAATCAAGAGTTTGCTATTCTAGAAGAGAGTGATGCAACCCTAAAAGTTTTGGCCTTAGCAGATTCACAATTCATTGTAGCGGCCACGGCACCAAGTCCCCATCCTCTAATAAAGTCGAGAGGACAAATACATACAAATCAAGACTCACTAGAGAAGGCAAAGAGAAATATTGCAGCTCTACAAATTAAACTTATCTAAATATAATTAGGAGAAAAATGATGAATAAGAAATTCTTTGAAACACTTACTGAAGACAATTGCGTGCTAGCAATGATTGACCACCAAACAGGTTTAATGGTGGGAGTTAGAGACTTTGATCAAGCAAGCATTCAAGCCAATATCCAAGGTCTGTGTGAACTTGCCACAACGATGCACATACCAAGTATAATCACCGCTAGTATGCCTGAGGGACCCAATGGACCTGTCATGCCGGAAATATTTGAAGCACTGCCAGAAGCGAATTACGTGCCAAGAGCAGGAGAAGTCAATGCTTGGGATAGCGAAGAGTTTGTAAAAGCGATTAAGGCCACAGGAAAGAAGAAAATCATCATGGCAGGAATTGTCACTGACGTATGTCTCATGTTTCCCGCCATTGCTGCAGTTGAAGCAGGTTTTGATGTCTACGCAGTTATTGATGCCAGTGGAACATGGAATAAGACAGTGCAGGAAGCCAGTATTCACAGGATGAATCAAGCAGGCGTTAAGATTTCGTCTTGGGCGAGTGTACTAGCTGAGATCATGAAAGATTGGAGAAGTGAAAAGGCGATGGAGTTGGGACAGATTTTAGCCAAACACACTTCCTACAAATGGGTAGTGCAAAGTTTCATGGCACAACAAAAGGGATAAAATGAAAACAATAACTCCACAGAGTAAATTAAAAATGTCGGTCATAACCTTTGTGGGGTTATGGCCTTTAGTTCTCTTCATACCTCCCCTTGTGGAGAAGTTACTCGGTCTTAAGGGATTTAATCTGATTACTTTGAGTACCGTTATAATAGTACTTTTGATGACCTACTGGGTGATGCCAGGGTTAATGAAGTTAGCAAAATTTTGAAAATGAATTACAGTTTTTCGAGAATAGGTTGAACACTTTTTCCAATGGAAAGTTCTATAATTTTGTTAACCAATGTAGAAAACTCATCGAAGGTATAGGGTTTACTTAAAATATGATCAAAACCAGTTTTTTGAAATAAGTGGCGGTCTTCAGTTAGGGCGTTAGCAGAGACAGCAACTAGTACAGGACAATTATGAGGTTTCAACTTAATCATTTGAGTTGCGGCCTCAACTCCATTCATAACAGGCATTTGATAATCTAAGAAAACAATATCAAATTCTTCTTCTTTAAATTTATCCAGCGCCTCTTTTCCATTATCAACAAGAACAGTATGAATTTTCAACTTCTCCAAAAACTTTTTAAGAATTTTTTTATTTATAATATTGTCCTCGGCGACTAGGACTCGTAAATTAGATACATGCTCAGGAAGAGTACGATTAGATGAATCATGTTGGGAGTCCATCTTTGTATCAGGTGTAACTTCTTCGACGGGAATTACAAATCGAATATGAGTTCCAACACCAAATTTACTTTCCAAATTAATAGTTCCAGACATCATTTCAATAATAGATTTGACTATTGATAGCCCAAGTCCAGACCCTTCACTTGAACCTCTATGCATACGATTTACCTGTGAGAAGGTATCGAATATTCCTGCCTGATCCTTTTCAGGAATTCCTTGACCGGTATCCTTTACTGAGAATAGTAACTCTCCATTCTCTATTTCAATAGTGAGTATCACCTTGCCCCTTGAGGTAAATTTCAAACTATTGCTAATTAAGTTTACGAGGACTTGCTTTAAGCGCATATCATCAGCAAAGATTGTAAGATCTAAATTTGTCATATTATGAATAACAAACTTTATTTTCTTTCGTTCAAATTCAGGGTTAAACATTTCCTTAATCTCACAAACAAATCTCTCAACATTAACATTATGTTTCTCAATTTTAAATTTATTAGATTCGATCTTAGAAATATCTAAGAAATCATTAATGAGGTTGAGTAAGTAGTAACTGCAAGTATTTATTGTTTCAATTATTTCACCCTGATCTTTATTAAGCTCAGAATGTTTTAAAAGATCTAGGGAACCTATTATTCCGTTAAGAGGTGTTCGCAGATCGTGACTTATTGTAGATAGGAAGTTTAATTTCTTGGTCACCAATTTTTGATTATCTTCTGATCTTTTCTTGACGACTTTTAAACTTTCACAGTGCTCAGTTACATCTTTAATACAAATGATTCCTTGTCTTCTTCCTTCAATATTGATTGTATTGATTAACGTTTCCTGAATCATCAATCTTTCGCTACCCACATGAATATCAACAAAACGTTTATGTATTAAAGAGGACAAGACCACTGGAGCATTGAATTTAAAGATTTTCTCTAAGCGTGTTAAGAACTTCTTCTCCCTAAGTTCCGGAAATCTGTCGAAGAGATTCCTATTTTTAAAATCGCGATCTTCACCTTTAAACCATACATTAAAAACATGATTTGTAGATACAATATTGAACATATCATCAATGATAATGATGCCCTCTGAGATATAATCAATATGATTCATTTCATGTGATGTATTCATTTTAAGAAACACCTAGATTTTGAAACATCTTCTCAAGAGAAAGAACATCGAAGACTATAATCACTTGTCCATCAATATCTATATCTTCAGCGGAGAAATTAACTTCACAGAGAAATATTTCGCTCCCTTTTTCTGGTTCGAATAGTTCCTGCGCAGCATATTGATCTAGATCTAGATCTCTAAACATGGGGATACTATACTCTAAACTTAAATTCATTTGATTACTAAAAGATGCGAGAACGCTATTTAATATTATATTCCCTACTTCAGTTAAGGTTCCAGCTTTTAGCGAATTGTAATCTTCATCTTCAAATTCATCAGAGAGAATATTTGTTAATTTTTTTCCGCTCTCCAAGGGAAAGAGTAAGTTTGCAACACCGTTCATACTTCCAGAAAATCTCATCTCAACCATCGATAACTCATGACTCAAACTCTCTCCTAAACTGTCTTTTAGTACTTCTCTAGAGACTACGTTTGTTTTGGGTGTCATAAGAGTCACATGACAATTTACCATCTCATTTAACATACTTGCTGCATCACCAATACCAATATTCATAAGTTCATTAATAACATCAAGATGATTTTCTACTATTTTCATTAGCTCTCCTGTCTCGAACAACTATTGATAATATCTATTATATCCTCTTTTTTTGGTGGCTTATTGATAACGCCAATAGCTCCTAATTCAATTACTTTTTCATAGGTTGTAAGTTGTTTATCTGCAGTTAAAACAATAACAGGAATGTTTATCGCCTTATCCCTTATGGATTGTAAGAAACTAAATCCATCAAGAACAGGCATGTGTAAGTCGCAGAAGATATAGTCAAAATTTTCACTCTCTAGAATATCCATTCCCTGAGCACCATCTTTTGCTTGTGTCGTAACATGGCCCAGAGAGTCTACAACTTTGCAGATATTATTTCGTTGAAAACTTGAGTCATCTATTATCAGTATCTTTGCCATACACATCCTATTCTTTAGTTCAAAATATCTGGAATTGAATAATTTCCATATGTGTCTTTCGACCAGCAACTTCAACTGCTAAAGGTATGTAACTTAACTTTAGGATTTATTAAAAAATTTAAAATAGAAGTACTCAAGAATAGTTTGATTGAGTAGCTAGCAAGACACTAGCTACTCGATATTTTTTTATTTTTCTGTCAGCTTGTTCATCATAAAAACCATAGCAAAACCGGCCAGTAGCCAAGTGATGAAGAGATCAGCAGCTCCCGAAACCGTATATACTGCGGGAAAGTACCACCAATTCCAATTTGAGATTATGGGATAGAGACCACCCACACCACCAGCAATAGAAATAAAGAATGCTCGTTTCTTACAACTTTCGATTTTTGTTTGATTCACAAGCCAAAAGAGAATGGCCGCTATAATAATATTTAAAAGAAAACCTATGCCCATCATAGGTCCCATTCCGGGAGTAATTCCTTGTGCGCGAACACTCATGAAAACAAAGGGGCCAGCTGCAGCTTTACGGTCCCACTCCTTCATGAGATTTTCATCTTCATGAACTTTAGGATCCCAATTAGGAATCATATATATTCCTGAACCAACTTGCTCAGATTTTATAGCCTGAGAGACAGCTTCAGCGTTATTAAATTTCTTCATGTCTACGTTATGCCAAGGCAAAACCATCCACGAGAGCATTCCCCAGATTTGAGCGACCACGGCTCCTACAATTACTGTAGCTAAGAACTTTTTCATTCTACATCTCCATCAATTGAGAAACACGAAGAGTTCCATTAATTTCTAAAAACGGATCAGACTTAGCAATTTCTACAGCAGCTTCAATACTATCCGCTTTAATCACAGCAAAACCATTCATGGCACTTGAGTTCGTATCATCTTGCACATCCCCTGCGGTGACAAGTTTAGAATGCATAAGTGGAGTTCCAGCATTAACAATATTTTCACCTAAACTCTCTACCCAAGCTTTCCACTTCCCCATATGGGCCATGCCTTCTTCTTTTGAACTAGGTCTATCTCCGCCGTGATAGGCGATCATGAAATTTGGCATAACTTTTCTCCAAGAAATAATTAAAGTAACTTCATTTAGTCTATTTGGAATAAAAATCTAAGTCAATTAAGTTTCTTACGCCACTAAATCAAGAGATATATTTACAACTTTAATACCAAAAGGAGAGATCAATTTACTTATTGTTGAGACCTTGAGGTCTTTTCCTTTCTTTAGATAATTACTTATATTGGAAGAAGGAAGCCCACAAAGTTTTGAATACTCTTTAAGTCCTATAACTTTAACCACTGCCCGTAGCACATCCAGATCATTGTCATACTCTTCTTGCATAGCTTCAAAGAAGAGCTTTCTTCTCTTCTTACTTTTTACTAAATCTGAACTTAGATCTTCTTGCCAGTCACTAAATCGATTTGCCATTTAAGTACTCCTCATAAATTACTTTTGCTTGTTCAATATCATTATTTTGGTCTCGCTTAGTATTTTTACGACCACCATTTAGCAGGAGAATTAGCTGAAGGCCATCAAATGAATAATAAACTCTTAGACCTGTTTTAAATTTCAGTTCATAGATATCATCTATTTTTTTAAAAACGCCAAAATGAGAGTCTACTAAAATCCTCGTAATTCTAACGTCTGCCTGTATTTTTTGAGTCAAATCTATCTTCTTATACCACTTATGAAATTTACTAGATTTGATAATCTTAATATTGCTAACCATAACATGCACCCTAAAGTTATACAATACTATAACTTTAAACATTCGTAGACCTAACCAGTTCGAAGAATCTTCCGAACGCAGTTTGTTCATTGTGCAAGAAATGGAAAACTGTAGCCTAGTAAGCTACTGATTTTAAGAGATATTCATGAGCCGTAATAATTATTGAATTATTTTGAGAGAACTAACTAACTGGACTTCAACAACAGCGGCAACCATTCACTAATCTCAGAGGCCACCAAACCAAGCTCTTTTAACTTACTACAATCCAAGAACCAATTGTCTTTTCTACCATAAGGAGAATGGCACTCGGGAGTTGGTGCATTGGCCGGTCGTAACTTCTCTCCAACCGCTTCTTCAATAATAGAAATAAATTTTTGCATGGTAATGGGACTTGGGCTTGCTGCGTTTATGGGTCCAGAAAAACTACTCTTCCCTAGCGCCGCTAAAGTCTTGGCCGCAAAATCAGATGTGATAAAAGAGGACTCTACATTTATATTTGGAAAATAAATAGGTACTTTATTCTTTATACTCTCTACATGAAACTGAAAACGACCTGTATAGTCATCATTTCCAACCACAACTGGAAAACGAACATAAGTAACAGGAAACTTTGCATACATATGAAAGGCAGCCTCGGCCTGGCGTTTAGCCTCTCCGTAGTCACTCATCATAGTTTCCTTTTTTTCAAAGGTATGATCTTCTGGACGAAAGTCACTCTCCACTAGATTCTCTCCCGCCTGATAGACAGCATTGGAAGATGTAAAAATGAACTTTTTCGCTTTGCCCTCAAAAACTTCACAGGCGTCTTTCGCTGTATCGTAATCAAAACAAATTTGATCATAGACTATATCCCACACCTTACTCCCAAGAGTTCTTATGAGCAGTTCTTTGTCATTACGATCACATTTAATGCGACTGATTTGATCACCAAAACCATCATCAACATTTCCACGATTAAGAAGTGTCACCTTGTGACCTTCATCAATCAAGATTTTAGTTAATTTCTTACCAAAGAATTGATTGCCGCCTAAAATTAAAATATCCATACTTCTCACCTACTATTATTTTACTAATCTATTTTATTTCTACTGTTATGGGAAAGTGATCTGAAAAAGGTTCAAGGTGTAATTGATAGTTCGAAAACTCTACTTCACCTTTAATAAGAAAGCGGTCCAAACGACGACTACCCTCACCAGGAAACCTTGTGGCCTTAGCTATTTGATTATTTTCCACATCATAAGTCACGCGTGCATCAACAGCACCTAAATCTTGAAAGTATTCCTTAACAAAACGGCTTTCAAAGTCATCATCACCAAAATTCATATCACCGCACAGTATAAGACTCATATCACTTCTAGTCTGATCCAATACACTGCTTAGCTGAGACGTGCGAATATCTGTATCCTCTAACATACTTTCAAGATGAAGATTCACTACTGTCAGTGTTCTATCTTCACTACGCACTTTAAGATAGGGAGCACAACGAGACATGTTTGAGGGCAATTGAAAAATTCCAAATTCCTCTACATTTAAATTTGTTAGGATAATATTCTTATAACGAGCGGTTTGCTCAATTCCTAGAATTGTATAATGACTCGTAAGCTCACTCGTTTGCAGGAGCCTAATAAAGACATCCGTCACTTCTTGCAGACAAACGACAGCTGCTTGTTTTTTTAGAATAGTTTCAAGAATTGCAGGATAGCGCTTAAGTCCCGATTCATCGTCGAAATATATATTCCATGTCATGATTTTCATACATGAATTATAACACAATATAGAATTTAAGTTTAAGAGCGAATTTCGTAGAAGTTTTCTGTATTTAAAATGATCTCTTCAGACATTTTCTTGCGTAGACGATTCAGTAGAGTCTTAAAACTCCTTTCGCATTTAGAAATATCACAATCATTTCCATAGATTTCAAAGATGAGATCAAACTTCTCTTTAGGTCCAGCAAGAAGTGAATTATAGAGCACTAATTCTTTGCCTTTTAATTTTGGACCCGTAACTACTTTCGCTAGATTTTCTGCTAGATAAGTCACTTGAGAACCGGCCAAGTCTGTTGCCTCTATTTCATTAGCGATTTGAAGAGTCTTTTGAAATAACTCCTCATGTCCTAGTCGCTTATATTCACTTGCTAAGATTAAATTAATCTCGCATCTATAAGATTTCTTGTAGTCAGTTGGAAGTGAACTTATGATCGCTGTTAGTTCACTAGAGATACTCTCATCTGGGTAGTTTTCATTTTCCATGCGGTAAAACATCGAGAGGAGAACTTGGGATAACTCAGAACCTTCTTGAATTGATTTAGAGTAGATCTTTCGTAGACCCTCGAGGTTTAACTTCCCTGAAAGTTCAAAGTGAATATTTTGTAATTCTTGTTTAAGATTTAAACAAATCATCTCTTTCCCCCAAGTAGTTCTAGGGGCTCATTAAAACTTAATTTGTACTTAGAAGACTTTGGGCAAAGAATAATTAATCCACTCACCTTCTTATTAATGCGACTAAAGAGCGTAGTGGCCCTATTAATAGCATCTCCCTCATCAATCTCTGGGTAGAGTTTAAAAGCTATTTCCCCTAACTCTCTTGCAGATTTCGATAAGTAATCGATCGCTTCATTCTCAAGAGCACCAAACTTAGAGTCCACCTTTCCATCATTCAATCTTAATTTCCACAGAGGAGAGATTTGCTCTAAGTCTATATCTCCTAGCTCACCTTCAAAATAGATATACTTAATCATTTTATAAACAAGATTTTGATCAACTTGAAAACTCTCAAGAAGCGTTAAAGCTTCTTTCGCTCTACCTAGACCACAGAGAATATAAATAAGTAAGGCCTTTGGACTATTTTCTAAGAGAGTTGCAGACTGTTGTGGATCTAGCTCCAAACTTAACTGACAATACTTATAGGCCATATTTAAGGCCCTAATATGGTAGAGTTCTCGGGCAATATTTAAGTAAGCATTGGCAGCGGCAACAGGTTGCTGTGCCTTGAGTGCACGCGTAGCAAAGTCATGATAAACAAAGAGCAATCGATTACTAGGATCTATATTTCCTTCCATAGTAACAGCATTCATTTCAATTCTAAAGGCCTTAGATTCTATTCCCTGCTCCCTATGAGAGTTTGCACTCTGAATGAAATACTCTTGAGACTGTTTAAATTCTCCTAAGCTATACAAGGCGAGTGCCGCGCAGGAATAAATTTCACCATTCCAGCTAGGATGAGAAAGTTTGCATAACTCTATGATTTTTTCTTTAGTCACAACTTGTTGAATCATCTCAATGCGAAATAAGAGTAAAGCAGAAAGAACTCTAACCTCTTCACTTTGATCTATTTCTTTAAGTTCATTTTTAATACGTGTGAGTTTTAGAGAGTCATTTTGATAATAGGCACACATGGCCTTTGTATAGAAATCTTCTAATGAATCCACTTGTAGTAATGGCCTAAGCGAAATGAGCTCACCATATTCACAACCGATAAGAGAATTGAGGGTAATGTTAGTAAGTCTCTGATTCACCATTCTATTCAACACATATGGGGAAACTCTGCACCCATTCAGTTTTCTTTGTTATACGTCTACATTTAAGTTTTCGAATATCTAAGGGTTGTCCGTTACAAGTCCCGTAAGACTGTTGGCAAATATTCATTCTATAGGGAATGGAATCAGGTAGTGATCCCAGATACATTTTAAAATACTCTGCTCCGTAAATTCTCCAGTCAGCATGGACACTAAAGTGCAGATGACGATTATCCTGTCCGGTAAGACCAGTATTTCCTTCAACTCCAATGAAGTCTCCTTTCAAAATTTTGTCACCAGTTTTAACGGCTACTTTTTTGAGATGGGCATACATAATTAAAATACCATCTTCTCTTAGAAGTTTAATATGGTTTCCAAATCCTGCTCCACAATTTGTATTGAAGTCTTTGCATTCTCCATAGGCTATTACCAGAGCATCAGAGCTGGCGTAAATCCCAGCAGCATCAGCTCCCTTCGGAGTCGCTAAATCAAGTGCGTATAAAGTATTTAGATGCGTGTGACTATTTCCCACAGGAGACTGAGCACCTTGATCACACAAGATTCCTCGCGCTGTTTGAAAAGGATAGGCCACGTAAGGAAGATTGTCGGCGAGGACAATGAAAGAAAACAAATTGAATGTTAGAAATAATAGCTTCTTAATCACAGTGTTCTTACTCACAGGTTTCTTATAAATATTTCTTATAATTTACAGGATTCAGAGGTAAGTTATGGGAAATATGTAAATAAGACAGGCCCTGTTAGAAAACTGACTGCCAAAAATGACAATAATTACGACAACTTACATCACCACCTAATCTCTTAAGTAAAACTAATATTGAAATCTATAAGACATGAAATAAACTATAACTTGCATAGAAATATAGGATAAGGCCATGTCGATATTTACAGAACTCGTTCAAGCAACCATTGACTCAGGAACGAGAGGAAATTCAAGATTAAATATTCTTCAATTAGATGAGACTATTTCAGACTGGGATATTAAATTAAGCAATAATCAAGAAGCTAAAATATCATCTATAGTTAAAAATGGTCCTCTGTTATTAATATTTATTCGAGGTACGTGGTGCCCCTTTTGTCGCATGCACATGAGTCGATTAAACACATGGAAGAGAAAACTATCTGGCAAGAATGCAACCATCATAGTTGTCTCATCTGAATCCACTGACCTTATTCGCCAGTGGTTAGATAAAAACCCTATGCCCTACTTATTTGCTTCAGACTCCCAATCAGAACTTGCAGACTACTTTGGAGTGAGATTCGAAAATAATGACTTCTCTCAAGCGGCTACCTTTCTCATTGATTCCAATTTATCCATTCGTCTTGCCTACAAGGGAAAGAGAACTAAAGGTAATTTCGATGCCATAGAAGATACTTTAGCAGCTTTAGGCTAAAGGTCACTCTACTCCCAGCAGTTTAGCTTGTACTTTCTCTAGTTCATTAAAAGTCTCTAAGACACTTTCACTGTGATGAAGGTGAAGATAAGACAAATCAATTTTTAGATCACCAGCTTCATTAAATTGTGAAGCAAAGGTTCCCATATCAATTAAATCAACTCTCCCCATAAAAAGTTTGTTCATAACATAATTTCCAAAGAGAAAAGCTTCGTACTCATTATTCAAGGTTAGAAAATCAGAAAACCCTAGCTTTCCAGTAAAGAATTTCTGCGCCACAAAGGCCTGATGGTAAGCACTTCCTAGAACTTCTCTATTCTCATTTTGTGCCAATTGTAATTGCGCCGAATGTCTTGTTTCATGAATGAGAAGTGACAGTGCTGCGTACTTACTGTCTTTAAAAGTTATAAGAGGATTTATATAAACGACACCTGGCTCATTCGAATTCACATCAAATTCGAAAAAAGCTGCTCTCTCGTATGTAAGGTCTATCACAAGCTTTGGAGCTTTAATTTCTAGTGCTTTAACTTCCAAGGCAAAGACTTCTTTTAATACTGGTACTTGTTCAACAGCTGTTAATGAGGCAAAAGATTCAATCTTTTCAATTAATGATTGATTCTCTCTCAGCATATTTATAAATCTATCGGCCTCTATAGTACTCGAATGACTTACTTCTAAAACAAAGGCACTAGATTTAGAATTCAAAGCAAAGGCCGCTGGTTTTTGATCCTGAATAGAGTGATTGGCATAGAACTTACTTACCTTGCTTAGATCTTTATTTATCTCTTTTAAAGGACAGCGAGGAGGTCTAGAAGGACCGCATGATGCTGGAGCACCACAAGAGCAAACAGCAGCTTGAACACTCGCAGAAACAAAGGTTAAAAATGTTAGAACTAGTAAAAACTTCATAAACTCTCCTTTAATAGATTTGACATAGTGCTACATCAACAGATACCTTTTACCCACACAAAGACAAAAGGTATCAATATATGATACGTCACTAGCGAAATGAACCTATGGTTGATACTGATTCTAAATTATTGATAGATACGATAAAACTGCTTCTAAAAAAAGAGGGCCTAACCTATAAGCAAATAGGTGTTGAGTTATCCCTATCCGAAGTTTCAATTAAGAGAATTTTTTCTAAGTATGATTGCTCACTAAGTAAGATCACACAAATTTGTAAACTTCTAAGTACAACACTTCTAGAAGTTTCTGAGCTTGCTCGTAAGAGTGTAAAGAATAAAAACTACTTTCTAAGCGACAAGCAGGAAACTTATTTTTCTAAACATCCATTTTATTTTTTTGTCTTTAGAGAATTGTACAGAGGGAGATCAAACAGCTTAATTCAAGCTGAATACAAAATAAGTGATAAGGAAATGTTTAAAATCCTACGAGCTCTTGAAAAACTAGAGTTACTTGATATTTATCCAGACAACAAAGTTAAATTCAAAATATCAGGTCAACTTCGTCTAAAGCTAGAAGGAGTTTTCTTTGAGAAACTTATTAAGAAACAAAATCACCACTTTCTAGAATCTGTTTATAAGAATGTTCTTAAAGATGACTGCTGTATGCAAGCAAGTGAGTTACAACTCTCAAAGACTTCACTCGCAGCAATGGTTCAAGATATTAATTCCCTAGGAAAGAAATATAGAGAGAAGGCCTACCTAGAAGGAAGCACAATAGCGAAAAAAGACTTAACGGACGTAAGATGGTTATTCGCCTTTCTTCCTTATAAGACTGATTGGGAAAGTTATAGATAAATAGTGCGTCCTATTTCAAAATAGAATAGAACACCTTAGAAAATCTCTTATAATCTTCAAACTGTGGCATGTGACCCAGTCCTTCAAGTTCAAAGAGTTTAGAATTTTTAATTTTACTGTGAGCAGCTTTTCCAAGATTTTGGTATTGTCCCAGCTTATAAGTCACTCCGTCTTTCTTCCACTTTCGTCCAGGTCCCGTACGGTCCCTTGTTCCAATGATGAGGTAGGTTTCATTTTTAAGTTTTGGAAACTTTGTCACAATATCTTCAGAGAAAATAGGAGAATAAGTTAGAGCATTATTCCAAGCGACCTGCTTCCACTCTTTCCCATTTAGCCAGCCTTTAAAAGGCATAAGAAGCGCTTCATAATCATCACTCCACTTTCCATCATAGTAATTCTTCTTCTGATAATTTCTGATCTTTGCAACTGTCTTCTTCTGCTCATTTTTGAAGAAGAAACCTGTGTCCTTATATTTTACAAAATCCAAATAAGTCTCAAGACCAATGGGATTAATTAAAATCAATTTATTCACTGATTTAGAAAAGAGATAAGACATATTTACGGCCAGCATTCCACCCATTGAGTGACCTACAACTGTAAAATTAGTAATTTTAAGTTCACTCAAAAGGGCCTTGGTATTGAGTGCCAATTGAGTAAAGCTAAATTGATACCTACTAGGTTTAGATGACTTTCCAAAACCTATCTGATCAGGAATGATAACTCTATAACCTCTTTTTACGAGATCATTAGCAATTCGTTCCCAGTAAAAGCCCGCAAAATTCTTTCCATGTAGTAGCACTACTACTTTCCCACTACCTTTTGCGCCTACATCCATATATCTCATTGAGAGATTTTGATCTTGGGTTTTAAGTTTGTAGGTTTCAACAGTAAATGGATATTTGAACTGTGATAATTCTTTATCAAAAACTGGTTTTGTATTTACTCCTGCACCTGCGTAACAAGAAAGTACCATTAGTTGTAATGAAATTAATGCTAATTTAATCATGCTCTTACCTTAAGATATTTTTAGTAATGTATAACTTTTCATATATTACTATAGATATTACGCAAGTGAGTTTTTTTATTCATAGGATATCTAAAGCTAATCCTTAACCTCATCCAACTTCGCCAACTGTGTCACACCCTTCTCAATCAAAGGCTCCCACCAGCTAGTTGTTTTAAGATCTTCACTGAGAGAAATCACCTCTCCCAATCTAGGAGTCACTAACTCTATCCCTCTCTTCTTAGCTTGTTCACTAATCTCTACAATGGGATCAAACCAAGTGTGAAAAGAGAGTTCAAACATTCCCCAGTGAACTGGGAAGAATTTCTTAGCACCAAGATCGAAGTAGGCCTGGGCCGCTTCTTCAGGCATCATATGTACAGCTCTCCACTTTAAGTTGTATTGACCATTTTCAATAAAGGCCAAATCAAACGGGCCATACTTCTCGCCAATCTTTTTAAAGTGTTCGTCGTAACCAGAGTCTCCACTAAAGTAGATATTGTGTTCAGAATTTTGAATCACCCAAGAGGCCCACAGAGTTTCATTATCATGAAATCCGTCTCGACCTGAAAAGTGTTGTGAAGGAGTCGCAATGAAACTCACTCCTTCCACTTCTAATTTATCCCACCAATCTAATTCACTAATACGCTCTCGCTCTATACCCCAACCCACAAGGTGCGAACCAACTCCCAAGGGAGTGACAAATTTAGTTTTCTTGTCTTTAAAGAATTGTATTGATTCCATATCTAAGTGATCGTAGTGATCATGAGAGATAACAATGTAATCAATCGCCGGCAACTCTTCTAAACTAAGCGCTGGTTTTTGAAAACGCTTTACCATGAAACTAAAAGGGGCGGCCGATCCTGAGAAAACCGGGTCTACTAAAATAATTTTTCCGGACATATTTAAGAGAAAGGTAGAATGACCAAACCAAATCACCTTTAATTCTTTAGAGGGAGTTAGAAATTCTGCAATATCGGGCTTAACTTGTGGAAGCTCCATCTTAGGAACCCTATTCACGCCACCAAATAACCACTCCTTCATAGTGCCCCAGTTCATACTGTCCTTTTTCATCTCGGCAATGACTTTGTGACGCCGGTTGATGAACGACTTCTTTTCACTATTATACTGAGGTGATTTTTGAATCTGCTCTAACATTGCTCCCTTGGGTCTAGTCCCAAAAGTTCCACAACTACTAAGCATAATGCCTCCAAGGACAATTGTTATAAGGGATATGATGGTTGTTTTCACATTATTTCCTTTCTTTTCTTACTTATCTATTTTAAAGTAAACACATACGTTTACTTTATTACAGGTTCATATTCAAATCAAGAGATAAGTAGACACACTCGTTTACTTATTTAAGATTTTTGAATAATACCAAGGCTTTATCATGGGTAGAAAAGAAGAAATTAAAGAAAAAATACTATCCGCCAGCGTAGAGGAGTTCATCTCCAAGGGCTTAAATGCGGCCTCCATGGAGCAAATCGCCAAAAGTGCAGATGTCTCCAAGAGAACCCTCTATAAGTACTACCCTAGTAAAGATCAGATCTTCGATGCCATTGTCAGCGATCTTTTGGTCTTCTTTTGCCAATACTCAAACTTCAATTACGTAAGTGAATTAAGTATTGAAGAACAAATTGAAGATATTATCGAAACCAAAGTCGAACTCATAACTAGTGATGAATATATAAAAATCTCTAAACTAGTTTTAAGTGAACTTCTAAAATCAAAACAATTAAACCAAGATCATCTAGCTTCATTTAATGAATCGGAACAGAATTTTGTCAATTGGATTGAAGCCGCCAAGAAAGATGGCAAAGTCACTTCCAGCCAATCCTGTGAACTGATTGCCAATCAATTTCACTCGATTCTTAAAGGACAAATCTTCTATCCCGTCATCTGGGGTATAAAGAAGTTAACTCCACTAGATATAGAGAATTCTAAAAAGACAGTGAAGGATTTCTTTCTCAATTTATTTTGTAAGTAGAAAAAGTTCTAAGCTAAGAGAAACTTCTGTGCACTTTCAAAAACAACTCCAAGAACAATCCCTAAACTCACCAATTTAAGTGAACTTAACTTTGGAAACTTCCAAAGAACTCCCACTATAAGAATAAAGACAATGATCCCTACGGGATTTAAAAAGGCCACTTTTCCCAGGGGATAAAGAGCATAGGCCATGAGTCCAATAGCACCGGCATTTATACTGTCGAGCAAAAGAGAAAAGTTCTTAGACTTTCTCATCTTAGGAATGAAAGGATTCAAGAGTAGAACAAAGAGAAAAGAAGGTAGGAAAATTCCAAGAGAAGCTAGCACTGCGCCCCATTTTCCCGCTAAGAGAAAACCTATGAATGTTGATGTTGATAAGACAGGTCCTGGTGTAAACTGACCAATCGCCACGGCGTCAGCAATTTGAGCACTGGTAAGCCAGCCTCTTCTTTCAACAATCTCATCCTGTAAATAAGCGATGAGAACATAACCACTTCCAAAGAGAATGGATCCAATTTTGGCAAACACCCAAAAAATTGAAGGAAGCACAATACTCTTTAGACCTGTTGAAGATTTTACTTTTAAAATTAAAAATCCTACGACACCCCCAAGGATTAAAGCAAAGGCCTCTCCTATTCCAGAAAAACCAAGGGCAAGAACAAGGGCCGCAACAAAGGCCAACTCATAACTCTTTATCGCTTTCTTCCAAAGTTTTTGTAAGGCCTGAAAAATAAGAATCAACACAACTGGTTTTATCCCAATCATGTAGGCCTCAAAGTTTGGAATCTCATAAGCTAGAGTATAGAGATAAGCGAGAATTCCTGTGAGCAAACAAGCTGGAAAAATAAAAGATAGACCCGCCACAAATAATCCAGAGACGCCTCCTCTATGAAATCCACAGTGAATCACCATTTCAGTAGAGTTGGGTCCAGGAATTAAAGCGGTGGCACCAACAAGATCGAGAAAATGATCCTCATCCATCCATTTTCTCTTATCCACCACTTCTCTATGAATCATAGCAATATGGGCGGCGGGACCACCAAAGGCAACCAGTCCCAGATGGAAAAATAGCTTAAATATCTCATTTAATTTATGCAAAATAGAATCCTTAAATAAATAAAACACTCAATCAGAGTGCTCGATGAGCCTATGGACTTAAGAGTAGTGATTCCTCATTTTCTAGTCAAATATAAACCTACTCTTTTCTTTAGGAAATTGTAACGTTAAAGACTTTAATGGTTCTCTATAAGACATTTTTCGGAAAGCTTAGGATGACTTTAGTATACTCCCCTTCCACAGAATCTATAGAGATCTCACCGAAGTTCTTTTGAACAATTGATTTAACTAAATAAAGCCCAAGGCCTGTGTGTTTTTTCCTCGTATTCGTGGTAAAAAATGGTTCAAAGATATTAGCTCTAATTCTCGTAGGGATTCCGTCTCCATTATCGAAGATAGTAATCAGAATTTGTGAGGAGCTCTCTGTAATAGTAATTTTAACGATTCCATTATTTGAATTCTTTTTGGTATTTTGAATAGCGATAAATGAATTCTCAAAGATATTTAAAAATAGCGCCTGTATATCTGTTGTCAGAATAAGATTAATATCTTGCTCAGGAAAATCTTTAATAATTTCAAGTTTTGTGTCTAATCTCTTTAGCTTTGATGCATAGAAAGCAATACTTACATTCTCCTCAATCAACTGTTTCATGTCATGATTTTTAATTTCGAGATCATCTGAAGACTGAAGTAGAATATCATTTACTATATTCTGTATTCTCGCAGAGTTTTTAGTAATGAAATGATTGGCATCAACAATTTCCTGTATCGCTTGATCATTCTCTTTCATATGATGTGATTCAGAATTTTTCTTTAGGGCAACAAGAGCATTATCTAAAACTGAACCTGAATTTACTATGAGTTTCAAAGGGTTTTCTATTTCATGGGCAATACCGGACATCAACCTTCCAAGGCAAGCGAGTTTTTCTTGTTCCAACATCAGCTCACTTGTATTTTGAATTATTTTTGTCTTTTCTTCTACCTTCTCTTCGAGTTCACGATTGATACTTGAAAGTTTTTCTTCATTTCTCTTGCGAGATATCTCTACACCGATTCTATTGGCAAAGAATTCAGTTATGGACTTGAGAAACTCGGGACAATCAAACTTCTTAGTATCTAGTAAAACGAATAATCCTATAAGCTCTTTATCTGGAGTAATAATTGGAGCCCCAACATAGGCCTCCACTCCCATTTCCTTTAAGAGTAAGTCTTCAGGAAATTCTGAAAATACATTTTCTTCATGGATACATACTCGCTGACCACTCAATACATTTTCACAGGGAGTCCCCTTTAAGTCATATTCGAAATTATCTACAATTTCACTTCCTCCCCACACAAAATCTGTTTTTATGACTGATGAAGTTTCACTCAAAGGTCTACCTATGAATACATATTGGATATTAAGATTTTTAGCCACATTTTCGACTAGAGATTTTAAGTAATCATCACCTGTTAGGTTTTGATCAACAAGATAGATCGAATTTAAGGCACTAAAAACATCATTTGCCGTCGTTAATTCCATAACCAACCCCAAATCAATTTTAATTCAATAGCATGATTTAATTATTTATAATCATTAAGCTTTCTTAACATTCAAAGAAGATCTTATTGAATTCATGAGGAATACTTTCCAGTTGTTTAATTGGACTTGATCATGAATTATAGCCGTCTAATGAAGAACAACAATTCTTGAAACTTTCTCACAAAGCTCCTGATCAAAGTCCTTTAAGCTAGATAAATCAAGTTCTAAATGTAAGCGAGCATAGCCCCTAAAACTCTCAGATATAATTCCCCAATTCGAAATCGAATAGAGTTTCGACGTTTGTCTCTCTGCTCCCTTTACATAAACTTTTGCAAAGACACCCACTGGATAAATATTATCAGAGTTTAAATAAAGCTTAGAGACAATACATTGCTCTGTTTCTTCATTGTAATTTAATTTTACACTGTAATCAGTTTTCACACTGGCAAGAATTGATGTGGAAAGGAAAAGAGAAAAGATTAATAAGAACTTCTTCATTGATGACTCCTATATTGTTAAAAGAATTTATTTAACTAAAAAGTAGCGTAGAAGATGAGAGAAATATTTAACATATGTTTAGTGTGAAAACTTTTTGGATTATTTTCCTCGGTAGAGTCTACTGAGCGATATGGGGGAAATTCCTAAGTATGATGCTAGAAATCCTTTGGATACTCTGGGGAGCCACTTTGGGGCCTTACTCTCTATTTTAGTGAGTCTTTCAGCTGCACTAAGCGTTAAGAGTTCATACTCCCTTAACTCTCGTTCAATACTGATTCTCTCTGTAATTTGCCGACCTAGACTCTCCCACTTAATATCCGTTCCATAGAGATTAGTCAGATGACTATAACTAAATTCATAGAGAACCGTGTCCTCAATAGCTTGAATATTTATAAGAGATGGAATATTGAGCAATAAAGAAGTGAGGGGTCCTATGAAGTCTCCCTCTATGGAAAATCTCTTAATCGACTCTCTACCTTCTTTGTCAGAGTAGTAAGTTCTAACTAGGCCTGCGCTGATGAAAGCGACGAGCTGACATGGATCACCATGCTTAAGAAAATACTCACCTTTCTTTATAACTCTTCTGTGACAAAACTTAGAAAATGAACTCCACTGCTCATCAGACAAGTCAGTAAAGACTTGTGTCAATTTTCTTAAATCCTCAAAAGAATCAATTTCCATTTTTCAGTAAGTTTTCACAAAAAGTTATTAATAAACAAATGTTAAATATCTTTTCAAATATGTCATGTAAATTTTTTTTATATTAATTTTTCACAATTCTGGAGTTTCTATGACTAAAAATCTTTTCGTTTTCCTTTGCTTTACAATATTTTCAACAAACCTAACTCTTGCCCAAGACCTAAGTGGCGAATATACCGGTCTCACAAAGAAAGGTAAGAGCTGTAGTGTCTTAGTTGTGGCACAAGAGATTGATGGGGCCCAGAACTACGTTATCAATTTTCAAGAAAGAGAGAAGGATGTATTTCACTCACAACATGACTTAGGAACTGTTGAGTATTACTTAGAGAAGTATAATCTCTTTCAAGAGGAAATCATTAAAAAAGGAATCTTTGGTAAGAAGTTATATGAAGTGGAAATTAAATCTACTGAAGATAAGATTGTCTACTTTAGAGTTATTCGCTGGAGATTTCTCACGGGTGGTGGCATGGCGACTCCTTTTGATAAGTTTAAATGTTTTATTAAGTAATTCTAAATCCAGTACTGTCGGGAAGCTGGCAGTGCTTTTAAATTCTAACTAATAGATTTAATAATTTTATCAATTCTCTTTATGAGTAATTTATCCGCCTCGATGCGATCCTTTAACATCTTCTTTTTTTCATTTAATTGCTCGTGCACATTGCTACAATAAGTGCCCTTTGAGATTAAAGTCTCAACTCCCGGTTTAATCTCAGCTAAACTAAATCCTATCTCTTGTGACATTTTAATAAAGCTAAGCTCTTTAATATTTTTCTTACTGTAAGTTCTAAAGCCGTTTGCCAATCTTTCTGGCTTAGAAATAAGTTCTAAGCGCTCGTAATAGCGAATAGTGTCTCTAGTTAAACCTGTTATTTTTTCTAATTCCGAAATTTTCATAAAAAAACCTATCTATGGAGTTAAGTCCATAGTGTACCATAGTTCAAATAAGGAGTTAAATCATGAAAATTACCCAAGTTAGAAATGCAACAATCATTATAGAGTATAAAGAAAATCATATTCTAGTGGACCCCATGTTCGCTAATAAAGGCGAGTTACCGAGATGGCGCTACATTGGTTCAAATCAGAGGAACCCCCTAGTAGATCTTCCACAGAATTTTGCAAGCCTGTCTGATAGTGTAACTCATGCTCTCATAACCCATTGTCAAAAAGGACATGCTGATCATTTAGACACTAGAGGAAAGAAGTTTCTAAGAGATAAAGAAATTCCTATTTTCTCTACCTTCCATGATGAAAAGTACTTAAAAAAGAAAGGCCTAAAAGTTACTCCCCTAAAGAAAGAAGGAGATCAATTCTTTGATGGTGAAATTCAACAAGTCCAAGCGAGACATGTAAAAGGTTTTCTCACTCCTTTTATGGAGCATGGAGTTGGCTACTATATTACTCTTCCTAAGCAACCTAGTGTCTACCTAATGGGAGATACAATTTTAACCGATACTATCAGAGACTTTATTAAAGAAAAGCAACCTGACTATATTGTGGCGCCTACAGGAGTAGCTAAATTCGATATAGGTTCTCCCCTACTATTGCCACCAGAAGACATCTTAGAACTTTTTAAAATTAGTAAGGGAAAAATTATCGCGAATCATATGGACGCTTTAGATCATTGCCGCATGAGTCGCGAGGATCTAACAAAGTTATTAAGTGAAAATGACTTAATGAATAGAGTTGTTATTCCAAATGACGGAGAGAGTGTTCACTTAGAAATTAATTAACAAACTACCAAATCATAAAGAGACAACTTGCCGTCAGCACACCCATTACGATATTGAAAACCTTCAGGGACTTTGCACTATTTAGCCAAGTCCCAATCAGTGAACCAAAACTTGCCCAGATAGAAACACTGAGAAAACAAACAATTAAAAAGACCAGAGCAATGAGTCCTGCTGATGGCCAATACTCACTCCCCGCTTTACTAAAAGAGCTCACTCCCGTAACTGCCGTCATCCAGCCTTTTGGATTCACGTATTGAAATAGAACCGCTGCCTTAAAAGTCATGGGACGATTATCTTTTTGATCTATTTTTACGAGAGTACTAGAAGTTGCTATTTTCCAAGCTAAGTATAAGAGATAGGCGCTTCCCACAAAACGAAGCACAATATGAACTATAGGATATTTTGTGAAAACAAAACCAAGTCCAGCTGCGACCACCAGAATCATTGAAACAAAACCAATACAAACACCCAAGAGATGTGGCAATGATCTACGGTAACCAAAGTTTGCCCCAGAGGCCGTGACCATCATATTATTGGGACCAGGGCTTCCGTTCATCATAAAAGCAAAAGTGATTAGTGAGGTTAAAAATTTCAATTCAAACATTTTGGCAACCTTTGAAGTTGTTTCTAACTACTCTACCTCAATTCTTCAATATGCTCTTCTAAAAAAGTTAAGAAAGAATCTACAATGGGAGAATGACTTCTTTTTTGTCTATAAAAAGCATAGAATGATTTCTCGTTACTGGTTTTATCTTCAAATAAAGTTACTAAACGTCCCTTTTTTATATCACCTTCAATAAGATATCTTGGTATTTTTCCAATGCCAACACCTGCTAGAACATTGTGATGTAAGACATGCATATCATTAGCTTTTACATTACCTGAAACATTAATTGTTTGGACCTTTCCATTTTCTTTAAATTTCCAACTGCTTAAACTAATGGATCCAACTGAGAGAGTTAAACAATTGTGCTGAATCAGATCCTTCGCTCTCCTAGGAGTTCCAAACTTCTTTAAGTATTTCTTTGAAACACAAACCGTCTCATCCTCGTCCTTTAGTTTTATGGCATAGAATGTTGAATCTACAAGAGCCGTACTTCTAATAGCAATATCAAAACTCTCCCCTACAATATCAACAATCCTATTTGATAGGTCCATCTCGATTGTCACTTCAGGAAATTTCATTTTATACTTGGCCACAATAGGAGAAAGCACTACATGCCCCCAGACACTAGGACTAGTTATTTTCAAGTTCCCTCTCGTTGAGAGCTTTCTTTTTAAAAGAGTATCATCTAGAAGATCAAGATCTATGATTATTCTTTGTACACCTTCTAGATAAACTCGCCCATCATCAGTGAGTCCAACTTTTCTTGTTGTTCGATAAAGTAGCTTTACACCTAAACTCTCTTCTAGAGTCGTCATTTCCTTACTAGCGCTAGAGGGAGTCATGGCCATCTTCTTGGCCGCCATGGAAAAACTTCCCTCTTCCACAATATTTATAAACAACTTTAGGGCACGTAACTTATCAAAATCCTTTTTCACATTGTTTCCTGTCAAGAATTAGTATATTCAAAATTTAACGTATTATATCACAGACAACAATAATGTAAACTGACTCTAACACTAAGTCTCGAAGACTAAGTAAGGAGAAAAAAATGAAGATACAATTATTACTTCCATTATTACTATTTACACTTCTCTCTTGTAACAAAGTTACAGTTACTCATAGTGACTCTATCGCTCTCGATAAACGAAATGGCGACTACTACCGAGTGACTAGTATTTTAAATAATGATTCAAAGAAAAGAGAAATTTTTATTAGTAAGACCAATAAAGAAAATATTGTTTTAAACTACCGCTTTGTAAGGGGCCTAAAGCAACCAACTAAAATTGTTATAGATCAAGACCTTCTACATATTTATGATGGCATTCAAATAAAAGTAGCGGAATTAAAAAGTGGCAAGGTTATTAAATCTACTACCTTTACTGAAAAGTCCGATATGACTTCTCTTTAGATATTTTTTTCAAGACCTCTAAGTTAGAACTTAACTTCTTTTAACTTCTCCCATAGCTGAGTGCTAACAGGACCTAGAGGTCTAAGTTTATTTCTAACAATATGAATAGTAGATGTTCTTTTGATTAAAGGTTCCATATCAATCATAACTAACTCTCCACTCTCTAGCTCATTTTGAATTTTATGAAACGGTAACCCTCCCCATCCAAGTCCTGAGCTTATCATTTCTTGTTTCATGGCCATGTCCGTGACTTTCCAATGATTTCCCCCCTCTAAAACGCCATAGGTAATGGAGCGGTCACTCCCAGTAGAAGGAATTATTAATTGAGGAATTTTCTTCAATTCATGAATTGATAAATCAATATTTTCTAAATGATTCTTGTGAATGACTGGCATCATAGTGACTTCTCCAATGGGAAAAGAGTCGTACTGCTGAAGATCCAAGTTATGATGATGAATGGGCATTATACCAATTTGTATCTCACCCTTTTCTAATTTTTCTAAAGTTCCACTTATAACATCCATCTGTAGATGGAGTGTGGTTGCAGGGTAATCATCAAAAAACATTTTAAGCGGACAGTAGAGTTTCTCTCCTGGACAGAGAGCATCCATTCCAACATGCACATTACTCTCAATCCCCATCGCCAATTCTTCACCGAAAGAATTTAGAGACTGCATATGAAACAGCGCTAAACGTGCCTTCTCATAGAACGCTTTTCCAGTCTCAGTTAGTTTAGGGCGATACTCGGCCCTACTAAAGATTTGAATCTGAAACTCTTCCTCTAGCTTCTTAACAGCTACAGAAATAGAAGGTTGTGACTTATGTAGTCGTTCAGCCGCGGCCTTAAAGCTGCCTGCTTTGATGATGGCATCGAGTGTAAGTAGTTGATCATAGGTCATAAAAGTCCTCTATATAACTTAAAGTTATATTGTATATAGAAACATAATACTTTTAAATTATACATAAGTCTACGATAGTGTATTTAACGAAAACAACTTCAAAACATAGGAAACATCATGAAAACAAAATCAACAATAGCAGTGAGAATTATTTTTGGACTTATCTTTTTAATCTTTGGACTGAATGGATTTTTAAACTTTATCCCAATGCCAGCTCCAAGCGCAGAAGGCGGAGCATTTCTAGGAGCACTTTTTAAAACAGGTTTTATTTTTCCTGTCATTAAGGCGATTGAAATTCTTGTAGGTTTAGCACTCCTTGCCAATGTACTGGTTCCCTTTGCCTTAGTCGTTATCACTCCCATCATGGTTGTGATGAACTTACATCATATAATTCTAGACCCAGCCGGAGCAGCACTACCTGTAACTCTAGCACTACTGCAAGCTTACCTAGTTTATAGATACTTTGGTCACTACAAACAATTATTAACTATTAAGGCCGAGCTTTAATTAAGGAGTTAGTGATGCTTGAACTGAGAAAAGCAAATGATCGAGGGTATGCTCAGCACGGATGGTTAAAGTCTTGGCACAGCTTCTCCTTCGCATCTTATTACGACCCCAAGTTTTTAGGATTTAGAGACTTGCTCGTAATAAACGAAGACCATATAGATGGGGGCCAGGGTTTTGGAACTCACCCCCACAAAGATATGGAAATCATCTCATACCTTGTTGAAGGTGCTCTCGAGCACAGAGATTCACAGGGGCATAGTGCAGTGACTAGACCGGGAGAAATTCAGGTCATGAGTGCTGGAACAGGAATTCGACATAGTGAATTTAATGCAAAGAAAGACGATGTCACCCACATGTATCAAATTTGGATACAGACGGAGAAAGTAGGACTACCTCCTCGTTATGACCAGAAAGATTTTTCAAAAGAATTAAATAGTGAAGAGTTGGTTCAAGTGGTGGGACGAGAGAAAGATGCTTCCTACTTACGAGTGAATCAAGACATTAAAATGTGGGTGGGTAAATTTAAAGACGCAAAGAGTTTTGAATTTTCCCTAAGTAAAAATAATGCCTGGCTACAGTTAGTTAAAGGCCAAATGAATATAAATAATAGGGAAATGCAAACTGGCGATGGCATGGCCATTAGTCAGCTAGATAAAGTAAATATTAAAACAAGTGATGATGCAGAATTTTTCATCATTGAATTAACATAGGATTAAATTATGAGTGTAAGTATAATAGTCGCCAGCCAAGGGCAAAATCTTGAGCTAGCGAATAAATTAAAAATAAAAATTGAAGAAGCTGGTAAGCAAGCGGAGTTGATTGACCTAGTTGATCTAGAGCTTCCCCTGTACTCAGGAAAAGAAGAAGCGAAGGGAATTCCTGAAGTGGCTAAGACCTTATTTGAAAAAATGAAGTCTTCAAAAGGACTTGTATTTGTAGCACCAGAATATAATGGAAGCCTACCTCCAACACTTAATAATGCTATAGCTTGGGTAAGTAGAGCTGATGAAGATTTCAGACAGGCCTTTAATAATAAACCTGTTCTTCTCGCCTCTCATAGTGGCAGCGGTGGAATAAATCTCTTTAACACAATGAGAACTCAGTTCTCATATTTAGGATCTAATGTTTTAGGTAGATCAATTCGTGCCACCTATCAGCAACCGGCCAATGATGAAGATATTGTGGCGAATGTAAGTAACTTAGTTGATTTGATAAATTAGGATTCTTTAGAAGGGTGAATTAAAGTATAAGAACTTCAATAAGCAGATGAAAAATAGAATTTCCTATATTTTTTTGGGATCTTAAGATTAAATTTCTTTGCTAGCTTCTTATCTATAGTGATCCCTTCCTTCGGCTGAGTAGGAAGAATAGACTTCAATGATTTTCGTTTTGCTAACTTTAAGATCATATCTGCAGCAACATATCCAATATTCAATAGTGAAGGATAAAGAGAAGCTGTGGCCCCCCAAGATTCGTTAACATCTTTTCTACCAACACCAATCAAAGGTTTCTTTGAATTTGAAAAAACCATCTGAGCAAAAGCTTTCTGCGTACCCATCTGATCATTAGGAGAAAGAAACACATCAACTTGATCATTGAGCTCCAATACATATTTCTTAGCAAGCTTTGCCATTCTCATATGACCACCTTCACTTGGAATGAAAGGAACTTTTCTTAAAATCAATTTAATGTCACGAAATTCGGGTAGTTTCATCGCCGTCTTTAACCAACCCAGGTAACTTAAAGACTGAGGCATATCTGAATAAATATAACCAATTCGTTTTAAATTAGGAATAAGTTCTCTAACGAACCTTAATCTTTTTGACACTTTGACTGGATATGAAATACCCGTAAAATTTGCATATGGTTTTTGATTGAAACCTTTAATGACTCCGATACCAACAGGATCAGTGGGAGCTGCAAATATCACATTAATGGGTTTTCCTTCAAATATCTCTTTGGCGCCAATGGTTGCTAAAGTCCCACTCACATAAGCAATATCAATTTTCCCTTTAAAATAATATTTCCAAATATTCTTAACCACTCCCTTTCTATTACCAATGGCAAATTCGTGAGTGATAAGGTTCTTTCCTAGGTCATAACCTTTTTCACTCAATCGACTGTAGAGATGTTTTCTAATAGTTGAATAAGGCTCGCTACTTTGCGAATCAATAATTCCAAATTCAAGAGTTTCCGACGAATAAGACTTTCCTGAAAGAAAGACAAAGACGAGAAGAAGAAAGAACTTATTTAAATTCATGGAAATTTACTCAAGTAAGTTGATAGATATTATTTATACATATCAATCTTAACCGAATTTTAAAAGGTATTGTTGCGAATTAAAAAGTGCCCATCATGAACAAATTCCAAACAGCATAAATCAATTATTAAATAGTGACTCACCCTGATCAAGTAACACCAGGTACAGCCTTAAATCGAATTCAACTTGATGATAGTCAGGTTGCATATATTGGCAGAGTTTATAGAAGGCCTTATTGTGATCTTTTTCTTTGAAATGAGCCAACTCGTGAACCACTAACATTTCAAGCATCTCTTCCGGCGCTTCTTTTAGAAACATAGCAATTCTTATTTCGTGTTTACTCTTAAGTTTTCCACCATGATTTCTGCTAACAAAGGAATGTGTTCCTAGAGCATTGTTTATGAGATCTTTTTGTTTCTCATAGAGAACCTTACTAATCTGGGGAGTGTTGCGCATATACTGCTTCTTTAAATCATTTGCGTACTGATATAAGAGCTTGTCTGAATTTATGTGATGAGGATTGGGATACTTATTCTTTAAGTATGATTTGAGTTTACCACTTTCTATCAAGCTTAATACTTGATCTTTAATTGTCGCTGGGTAGTTTTGAAAGTACTTTAGTTTAGTCACTGTGGTCTTATATCCTTAAAAAGAAGATAGTAGAAATGCTGCTATTTGAATATGAGTTTATGTTGAAGTAGTCGAGCAGAACTATTTAATAAGTTAAATATTCCAATAAGAAAAGTGATTGATTTACCAGTTACGCTTTAGTGACAAATACAATGTCTTGTATTTAGACAGTGTTATAAACAAGACAGAAATCACCTCTTAAGTAACTGTAAATACACTCTCCGCTTGGCCCCCATCTTGCTTTATATAGACTAAATACTATTTTAGAGAGATTAGAGGCCAACTATGAAAAAGTTAATTCTTAAATTATCTACTTTATTTGTCATGAGTTTTATCATCATGCTTTCAACGACTACAAGTTCGTCGGCATTTGAGACTTATTACAGAAACGACTCCTTTGCTATGGCAAAAGAATCCTCTGATCCCTACTTAAAAACAATTCAACCAATCTTAGATAAGAGATGTGTAGCTTGTCACTCATGTAGAGAAGCTGAGTGTCGATTAAAGCTAACTTCATCAGAAGGTTTTCAACGAGGTGGAACAAAAGAGCTTATCCACGGTAGTGCCCTAAAGTCAGTTCAAAGAACAAAACTCTTTGATGATGCACAAACTATAGATGAGTGGCGTGATAAGGGTTTCTATTCTGTAATGGATACGCCTAACTACATGAAGAAATTTCAGTTTGATAATTACTCTGGTGGAAAACTATCTATCTTAACTTCTGCCCTAACAAATAAATTCAATCCAAACTTAGATAATAAAGATGTAAATTTACTAGGAACAGAAGCTCAATCTTGTGGTGATGGGAATAAAGACTTATCAAAAGTTCCTGGAATGCCTTATAGAATGGCAGCGCTAGATTTTAAAAATGAGTTCATGCCTCTTTATAAATGGGCACAACAGGGATCGAACGCCTACTTCCCTAATTCAGGTGTTTTAAAAGAAATGAAAACGCCTCATAACCCAGAACTTATTAAGAAATGGGAAAGATTTTTTAATAATCCTTCCAGTAAAGGTAAATGGACTTCTAGATTCTTATATGAGCATTTGTTTCTATCACGTTTTTACTTTGAAGAAGCGCCAGGTGAATTCTTTGAGCTTATTCGTTCAAGCACACGCGCTCCACAAGATATTAAAGTTCTCCCAACTGTTCACGCTTGGGAAAACCCAGGAAAGAAAACTTTCTACTATAGACTACGTAAAGTTCATTCAAGTATCGTGTTTAAAAACCACATGGTTTATAAAGTAAACGACTCCATTCTAGAAGAGTTAAAGGATAACTTTTGGTATACGGATTGGGGAAGAGAGCGCAACGTAGTTAGTTTTAACTTTAAAATTAGTAACCCATTAGTTGCCTTTAAACATATGCCAGCAAAGAGTAGATACTCTTGGATGCTAAAGAACGCTCACATGCTCTTAGATGTTTCCGCGAGAGCTCAAAATTGTCGAAGTGTTGGAGCGGCCTCACCTTATTGGGATAATATGCTTCACATCTTTGTTAGACCAGACGCTGATGCAACAGTTGTCTATGATAAGAAATTCTACGATGAAGCTGGTAAGTACTTACCAATTCCAAACCTAACAGGTGGGAAGAAGAATCCATTTACCAACTTTAAGAAAGCACAAAATAAATATGTGAAAGTAAAAAGAAAGTATCAAGATAAACTTCGTCCAAACGGATTTAAACTTGAAGATATTTGGGACGGTGAAGGTGTAGATAAGAATGCCATCGTAACTGTTCTTAGACATGAGTGGACAGCTTCTGCTCACAAAGGACAAATGGGACAAGGACCACGTTCAGTCCTACTCATGGACTTTGCAAAGTTTGAGAGATACTTCTATCTATGTAATGTGGCCACTGAAGTAAGTGATGGAATGTTATGGCAAAGTCGTGTTGTAACTTACCTATTTGATACCAAGAGAGAATCTGAAGACCAATTTCTTTCTTTCATTCCTAAGAAGTATAGACGCCTAATAAGAAAGAATTTAGTTCAAGGGTTTGATGTAGATAAAGAGTTCGTAGCTCCCTTTGCTCTACCTTATAATAAAGATAGCGATAAAATTAAAATAGACCCAAGAAGACCTTTTAACAGTTTTGTAAAAAATCTTCTATCGACTCACTTCACTCCAGATGTTATTGGAAAGAATAGTTACTCTATTAAGCACTTTGAAACTGAAGACGACGATACGCTAAGAACACTTGAAGAGTTAAGCACTCTAAAAGGATTCCCGGCTTTCATTCCTAACGTTTCATATTTACGTATTGAAGATGAGTATGGAGAATCTGAATTCTATACACTTGCTGTGAACAGATACTTCAAAAGTAGAAATAAGCTAAGCTTAGTAAAGAGTAATATCGAATACGAAAAGAGTAAGAGAGTACCAAGAAGAGATAGACTGGATGTTTACAAGGGAATTATTGTAAACTACCCAGAAAAAATCTACACGATAAAAGCAGATCAACTTCATATTTTCTTGCAAGACCTGCATAAGGTGAATTCAAGAGAGAAGTTTCTAACTTTTAATAATCAGTACGGTTTAAGTCAAACAGCTGAAAATTTCTGGAGTGTGATTGATGATGCGAACTCTAAGTTCATCTCAAATAATCCAATTACAGGAGGTATCATTGATCTTCATAAATATGGATCAAAAGATACTGAAGCTCCGCTTTAAGTAAGGTAAATGGGTGGTGGAGCACCTGTAGAGAGAAATCCCTAGTCTCTTGCAAGCTCCCTAATCTGAACCACCCTACGCCTAATTATGGGCAAGAGACATAAGTATGCTAGTTTTTTCATAGGATTTACTTTATTTGGATTCTTGGAGCTTCTCACATAAGTCATAACATCCCTAGTAGCACCAAAATCAGTTTTAACAGCTTCCATTTGCACAAACTTATCATTATTCATAGAAAAGTCAGTACTCGCTCCACACTCACTATCAGCAACCGAGTGACCTGTTTTCCAGTTCCTTTTCTTATTCATGATCATTGCACCTTTAAAGAGCAATTGATCATTAATGTAACCATCTAGTTGAATCCATTTGCCGTTTAGTTCAACTTCAATCCAACTATGCCCAATCTCATCTGGTGCAATCCACATCATTAAACGAGGAAAGAAACCTCTTTGAATAAACTTATCAATTGTTGAGAAGCGCGCTCTAACGTTGAAGTTAAAATAATTTAACATCTCATAAAAGAGAATTGTTTTATTATTACACTGTCCCCTACCAATGGTGAATACTTCACCAGCAGTAACATCATCAATTCCGGGAAGGAAATCGAATTTAATCTCATCGCGAACATAGCTATACAGATACTCTACGAGCTCAAGCTCTCCCATATTCTTTTCTTTTAATTGGTTTAAAAAAAATTCTAAAGTTGACTCAATTTTCATATATTCCTCACTTGTATGATGAATAGAGAATACATAGTAATGAGCTTTTAAAATTGTATCTAGAGGTTATTCTTTATATTTTTAGGATTGTAACCAAAGGTTTCTTTAATAATTTTGGTCATATGGGCCTGATCTGCGAAACCACTTGCGTGCGCTAAATCAACAAGTTTTGTATGGGGATCTTTACTCAGTAACGTAAAGGCCCTTTTTATTTTTTGCCATCTTAGGAAGTTTTTAAAGGTGATGCCAATCTCTTCTTTAAAGATTTTTCTAAAACGATCGGGAGATAGTGCGACTTCTTTTGCGATCTCCAATAAATCACAATTATGATCATGAGTTGCAATTAATAAAATGGCCTTCTTTACTTCTTCTCTTACATTTTCATTTATTTGAGAGAGGATACTTTTTGGATCACCAAATAACTTTTTGATAATTTCATGTTCTTCAACAATGCAATATTCCTTGCCTGCAAGTAATTGTCCCAATTCCTCACCAACAACACACTCGTTATCAATAAGAATATTTGTCCATTGGTTCTTTTCAATTCTATGCTTAACTTTATGGGCGATGATGATGACTTTGCCCACTTCTAAGACAACTTCTTTATTTGCCATGTGAATGAGACTTTTAGAAATTGCGCGAGAGACTTGAATACAATCGTGAGAATGAAATTCATTATCATTCATCTCACCTTGGATATAGGCACCGTAATTATATAGACTTAATTGCATAAAGAAATGGTAGTCGAAAAGTAGCCATTTGAATATGATTTTGTAATATTGAGTGGTGGTGCAGCTCTTAAACTACCCCACCCATATTACTTAAATACTTTACTCAAATAATTTGCTTAGTAAGATTTTTTAATTTCTTTTTGAATCAATTCTTCCAAGTAAGTGATACCAAATTTCTCAAGTGGCTTTCCATTTACAAAGAACGCCGGAGTTCCTCTAACTTTTAGCAACTTTAAATCTGAGACTTCCTGCTCTATCATTTTAGCAATTTTAGGATCTTTCATATCAACTTTTAGTTTCTCAATATCAATTCCAATTTCCTTTAAATACACAAATATCAGCTCTGGCTGTGGGTGATGATGACTCGCCCACTTTGGTTGATACTTGAACAAGAGCTCTAAGGCCTCCCAATATTTACCTTGCTTACGAGTGGCCTCGAGTGCCTTAATCGCATGTTTAGAATTTCTATGAAAAGGCGCGTACCTGACCACTAACTTCACCTTACCTTTGTATTTCTTAAGTAGACTTTTTATCCGTGGGTAGAAATTACGACAACTCTCACATTCAGGGTCTAAGAATTCAGTTAAGTAGACTTTAGCTTCTTCATCACCAAATTGAGGTGCATAGTCTGGTACAAAAACTGATGAATCGCTTTGTGATAAGAATCCCAATCTACTACTCTCATAACTCTTGTAAGACTTAGCTGCAAAGGCAAATAGCCCTATGAGAACAAACCCAGACAAAATTACTAGTAACTTTCTATTTTTCATAATAATTATTCCTTTTTAATATTAGTAGAATCCCTAGTAGTAAACTAAAGGATAGAAAAGATAATGCTGGAATCGTAATGAAACCAAACCAGTCAATGTAAACAGTGGAACAAGAGACTCCCTCTAAACAAGGAGAAGCACTCTCTGGCACAATTTCGTAATGTAGTAAGTTATGATACAAGGCAATCACCCAGCCCGTAAGAGCTAGTGGAAAAGTAAAAGCAAAAGTACTTTTCGCCGATTGAAAGGTTCCCACTAGAAATAAAAGTACAAGCGGGTACATGGCAATTCTTTGATACCAACAAAGTACACATGGAGGAAACTCCATAACTTCACTAAAGAACAAACTTCCTAATGTTGAAATGGAAGCTATCATCCAGCAACAAAAGACTAAGTTCCAAGATTTGCTATTTTCTATAGTTTTAGACTGCATATAATAAATCTCCAAAGTTTTCTTAGACGAACAACCATACGTTTAAGACCCTTATAAATAAGAGACAACAGGTGTTCACAAAAATAATGTTTAAACTAAGAAAACAGAGGGGGTTTTAATGCCGAGTCCAGAAAGGGGGGAATGTATCGATGAGAATAATCCCAAGAGGGTCTATTCTTAGAAATGACTTTTGATCTAAAGTTGTAAAGGCTTGAGTTAATGTTTGTAGGAGTCGGACAGGAACAGAGATTAATACAGCAATCACTCGTAGTACTACAATCGTCTCCAGTACAATCAGGACACGCCAAATCCCCCACTACAACTTGTGAGCTCTCCACTGTTGTCGAGTGCAGATCTACTGAAGTAGGTTCAACCACTTCTGCAAATGAAGCTACTGCGAAAACAAGAACCATAAATAGAGCTAATAGATTTCTAACCATACAAAGGGATGTTACCACGACATGTCAATTTGGGTCAAACGCAGCGGCTAGAACGGTCACAATAAGAACTATCTACTCCTAAGAGAAATATATTTAGATCTCTCTTGTACGTGCTTTCTCAATTCGCGAAAGCCCGTCAATAGTATTTCTTAACACCTGAAAGAATGCAAAAATGATCACCCCATGATGAGAGCCAATGCGTATCTTCTCTATCTCTTGGTATTCATTTATAGCTTCAGATAACCCACACAAAAGAAGAACGAGCCCTACTAAAATATTAAAAATTGCACTATCAACAATTGAACGACTTTTTGAAAGAAGAGTTTGTTTCATTCTTAACTCCCAAACGCTTGAGCTTTTAAACTCTCCAAGAAATTAACCAGTCCTTTACCTGGATCATCATCATCACTAATAATGCTTTCAATCCCACGGCTCGTGAGAATTTTTTCTTGAACGGGATTCCCCTTAGCTAGGAAGATATAGGACTTAGGCTGCATGGACTTTTCTAAACTATCACCCCAGAGCAATTGCAATTTATAGAGCAGATAACGAATATCTATATCGTTCAAACTATAACCAATAAAGAGTAGCGACTTTCCAAGAGAATCAGTTCTTAATTTCATATCAAGCGGAGTGTCCAGCGCTAAACGTTTGAAGTAACTCGTCTCAGTTAGGACAATGGAAGAGTCATCATCAAAGTCCCCATGGTATTTAATAATTTGCGTTCGGTCCCCGTGGATTTGAGTAAAATCAAAAATATTCGTAATTTTATCGTACTTCTCTTTAAAAGCATCAAACGACTTTTCAATCCAGCGGTCATAGTTAGTGGTGTAGATAATGGGAAATTTCATTTGGGTAATAAGCTCATGCGCCTTAGAGTCTTTGATTTTTATATTTTCAGAATGAAAGTTTGTATCCATCCAACTTCTTAAAGGTCCAATCGTTCCCTTCGTAAGTTGATAATATTCTGCTAGCTCTAGGTAGTTACCCATTTTTTGAAAGTCTTCAGATTTAATATCTAAATCCTCGGACATGTGATCAATTAACTTTGACCAAGAAGGAAGACCTAGGTTCATTGATAACCCAGCTCCTGCAAAGAGAATGATTTGATTGTTCTTTATTTCGTCGACTAGCTCTTGGCCTATGTTCATCTCTTGCTCACTTGGATTGTTAATATCCAAGTAATTTTAACATAGGCTGGAATTTCGGGCAAAAAGACAAAAAGAAACCAATGAAATCACTCACCTTTTTTAATCTTATGATACTTCTTCGGCGTCTCTTCCATAAAGGCCTTAAAGTCACGAATGAAATGCGCCTGATCAAAGTAACCACTATCCATTGAGAGCTGAGTTAGAGATTCAAACTCATCATTAGCGATGCGCTCTTTTACATGCTTTACCTTATTGAGCCGCATATAAACCTTAGGAGAGACTCCCACATAAGTTTTAAACAGCCGCTGAATATCCCTAAGAGATATATCAAATTTATTACTAAGCTCCTCTAAAGTGATCTCATGGTTCATATGAATTCCCTTTAGAATATTAATCAGGGCAGACTGGGGTTTGCTCTTTGTATTCTTTAATAGAGTTTTCAGATGTTCCTCAATGAGACTTATTACTTCTAACCTATCTCCACTTTTCGCAAAGGCCTGCTCAAGCTTAGAATAGAGCTCAACTCCGCCTGAAAAATACTCATCCGTCATTTTAAATAACTTGTCTGATAATTCATCCATGGGGCAGTTAAAGAAGTGATGGCCAGTGGCTGGGTAGAAATGAATCCCTACACTTAACACTTTGCCATTAAAAATCATGCGCAGGAGATCCTTACTAGGACCAATGGCAGAGCACTCCTTTTTAGTATCAAGGGTGTACTGATTTTGCTCATAGCTAAGAGCGTCCCCGTAATTAAAAACAATAGTCGCTCCGCAATCATTAAAGATCTTAAACGTGAGCTCTTCCGTATTCGTAGGATTCTCTGTAAACCAAATTGCTTGAACAAAGTCCTTTAGCTCATCACTTGGAGTAATCATCTGGAAATTGATTTTTTCGATATCTTTCATACTTTGTCGCTTTTATACAATTTATTAAACATCTCCCCCATTAATATGAATTCAACAAAGAAATCAAACTATAGGAGAAATAAAATGACTCAAAGACTTAATTACTTCCAGGCCTCACCAAACGCTTTTAAGCCCATGATGGAGATGGAAAAATACATCGCCAGTTGTTATAAAACAAAAAAGACCTTAGATCATAAACTCATCGAATTAGTTAAAATTCGCGTATCCCAGATCAATGGCTGTGCTTATTGTATCGACATGCACACAAAAGATGCAAGGGCCTTTTCTGAAGATGAACAAAGAATCTTCGCTCTCAGCGCTTGGCGCGAAGCCCCCTTCTACACTGACCAAGAGCGAGCAGCACTAGAATGGGCAGAAGTGAATACCCTTATTAGTACGCTTAAAGTCACAGATGATCTCTTTGATCGCATGAAGACATTTTTTACAGATGAGCAATTAGTGGATCTAACTATGGTTGTCACGCAAATTAATGCGTGGAATAGAATTGCCTTAAGCTTTAAGCCAGAGGTTGGATCTTATACGCCAGGTGATTTCGATGTTTAGAGTTTACGCCTTAAGTATCGCACTCGCCCTTAGTTTTCTCTCAGCAGTGGCAGATCGTTTTGGACTTTGGGGTGCACCAGGAGTTGCTGGTGTGGCCTGGGGAAATTATGCGAACTTTCTACTCTATACCAAACATCTAAATGCGTGGGCGCCAGAGTTTTTAATATCGATTCTTGGTGCAGTTGCTACCGCCTTAGAAGTAGCTCTTGCTCTATGTTTATTGATTGGATTTAAGAGAAGGTATGCGGCACTTGCCAGTGGAGGGTTACTCTCTTTATTTGCTATTAGTATGATCTTTGCTGATGGACTAAAAGGCCCATTTGATTATGGGGTGTTTAGTGCAGCAGCGGGGGCCTTTCTACTTGCGGGAATATTGAAAGAGGAAGATACTCTTAAAAGCCAAAGTAGCTATAATCACGAAAAGTAACCGCGTACCTTTTAGAAAACATCCATGAAGAGTTCGCGGGCTTTACTATAATTCCCACTGGTATATCTCTGTTCAATATCATCCTTGAAAAGGAGCACATTTTCTTCATCGAGACCATTCTTTAGAAGAAAGTGCGCGAACTCTACGCTTAAGATGAATACGCAGAATATGACACCTAACTTATTTCCGCCCTCACCTCTTGGGAAACCACCACTGCAAGGTGATTCGTGATGATGCTTGATTAGGTTTATGATGTCAGTAGGAAGGTCTTCTAGTTTTTCAAGCATTTCAGCGGAGCGAAGTGGGTGCATGAGAACGACTGATTGATTCTCTTTTGAAAGTTTTAGAAAGTCTGGATCATTCTTATCATTTATCAGACAGAGTTCATCATCTTTAATCGCTACATCCTGAAAGAAAGAAGCCATTCCTAATTTCTCAAGACATTTGTGATCACAGAAATCGGCGCTAGAGCCCAGCAACGCTGAAATATAAGAAGACAGTACACTTATAGATGAGCGCACATTCTCCTCTTGCCTAAGCTGCTTGAAAATACTATTTAAACCCTTCTTGTTGCGCACAAGCCTTAGAGTCAGCTCCACAGAGGATTGCGCAACTTCCACGTGAGAGTCACGAATACCAATGGTTCTTAAAAAATCTGTAACTGTCTCTACCGTTACAGATTGAATCCCCACAGAACTTTCATCTGTTCCTTTTTGACTGGAAAGTTGAGAATGGAGACTCTCTAATTTCGACTCCATGAAAGAGTGAAAGTCTGTTTTCAAAATATAGACTCTTTCAATACCTTTACTCTTGTACTTTAAGAGAACTTCTTTTGAAAAAGCATCTCCATCGCTTACTTTAAGAATTTTACCCTTTGTTAATTTTATATAACAACTGATCTCTTCTTTTTGATATTTTAAAAAATAGTCTATTTCTAAGGACATGAACTTGGCTTCACTTGAATCTTTCTTTGGAAAGAATAACTCGAGACTTTCACATATCTCGTGCCCATAGAAGGGCTTTCTAATAAAGTCAAAGTGATCATTCGTCTCTAAGAACTCTCCCCTTGTGTTTAAATCTTCCCTTGATTCAGCAGTCACTAGTATAAAGGGAAGACTTTTATCTAAATCATGCTTGTATGTGTACAAGTCCCACCCGGAACTATTTGGCATATTGTAATCAGATATAATGAGATCAATGTCACCATCTCTTTCAATCATAACTTGCTTAGCTTCTGCGACACTGCTGCAACATATGGGTGCCTTCTCACTGAAGGATTCAACATAGACTGACAAAACTTCTCTAGCTGCAGGTTGATCATCAACGATTAAAATATTCTTCATACACTTCCCTGTTATGACTAAGCTACTATTCTAGCTCAACAGGGATTTTTTAATAGAAGGGAGGATTGAAATTATGGAAAGCTTTAAAAGGCCTGGACTCAAGTAAGCTCTAGAGAAGGAACCCCTTCTCTAGATTAATAATTATTGATTAACTTTAAAAATGATTTCACTCTTATAATCTTTTTCATCTAGTACCGTGAAACGCTCAATACTCCTATGATCTTCTAAATCCCTAGCAGTGAAGTTCTGTGACAAATCAGCAGGAAAATTAAGAGTTGCTAGAAGTGGTCTACTAGAGAAGAAGCTTCTTCTCTCACCGTGAAAGCTCAGCTTAATGGTTGGGTACTTATCCATTCTCTCAAGAACTTCGGACACAGGTATCGTGATTGTTTGATTGATTTCATATCTTTTTTGTAAGATATAATTTAAGACTGAAAGTGATTTGGTTTCAAGAGTTTTACACTTAGAATCATTACACATTTCAACACGTGCAAATTCTGGAATCTTTCTGGCATTATAAGTTTGGTAATTATGAATACTAATCTCTATATTTCCATAGAGTGAGCTACTTAGATTGACACGGTTTCTAACCACACTCCTATTAAGCTCTCTTGCAAGATTGTACTTCTCTATAATGTTCGCAGAAAGTTTTGCGTGATCTACACCTTTATAATATCCTGAGTGTTTTAAAATCCAATCTGAATGTCTTGTTACGTTTACATAGAAAGATCTGGCACAGACGCCTTCAACGAAGAGAACTGTCCTCTCTTCTAATATTGATGCCGCAACACCTATTTGTCTGACCTTATTTCCAATTTTTATAAATGCAGCCCCACCACTATCACCGTAGTAAGCACCTCGCTCTAAATTAAAGACTTTCTTTAGAGAATAATCACTGCAGAAGAAGTTCTTCACAATTTTTACGTCACGATATTTCTTTATTCCTGAATTTCCATTTTCATCTCTACCATAACCTACAATAGTCACCGTATCGCCCTTGCCAATATCATTTGCGGCAATTTCTTTTTTGGTAATCAAAGGCAGAATTTTATCTAATGCAACAGGAGCTCTCTTTGAGAGAATAAGAAGAGCAATATCATCTTTAGTATTGCCTTCTTTGTAGTCTCCATGAACAATGGTTTTTTCAATTTTTATATTTAAATCTGTGTCATCAATATTATTTTTAAAGACCGCTTCTCCAGCACTTTTAGCACAATGAGCAGCTGTTAAGAGAATATAAGGACTAATGAGAGTAGAAGAACACATTCTCATCATACTTCCACTTACACTTTTAAGACCTACCACATTTGAAAATTGCATTTCTCTAGCTGTCACTCCATTTAGAATACTTCCGCTATGAAGGTCACTCCCTTCATTATAGTTCTTTCCACAAGAGGCCAGTACCGCAAGAGTACTTAGCGCTAAGATTGTCTTTCTCATAACTTATTCCTAATTTATAATTTTGCTTATTATAGGGTTATGAGAGTTAAAGAGAGTGTAAGCTGGCGATATTTACAAGGGCCGTTTAGAGTTTAGTCACTTCTAACCTACTAATTTAATACAAAACCATCTAAGTTCCTTCTTCCAAATCTGACATATTTCCTACATCTATTCATTGAGAGGCCTAGAATGAGAAATTGACCTTATATTATGCTTGAACAAATTATTTATTTTTAGACCAAACCGATAAATACATAAAGACAATCAACAAAAGTGGAAACTGAATGAAGATCGGTACAAAAATCATCACATGGTTTATGCTATTTACAATAGTTCCTTGGGTCATCATTAGCTCCATTGTTTACTTTACAATGGTTAAGCATTTTGAAGATAGCACAGGAAAAAACCTAAAAGACAATGTTGTTGCTGCCGCGGCCGCCATTGATCAATTCATGACTACCCGAATACAAGATTTAAATTCTTTTAGTAATAGTCCCATTTTTGAATTGAACCAACCTCACGAAATATCAAAACACTTAAGTAGTATAGTTGATGCTTATCCATTCTATGACGATTTAATTTATGCCAATACTAAAGGGATAATCATTGCCTCCTCTAAGAGAGGAAAGATTGGAAAAGATCTTTTTGAATTAGAAGCAGATATAAAGAATGAGTTTATTAAAACTGTAGATGGTGGAAGTAATGATGTCTTTGTCTCCGATTTATCAGATACAAAGGAAGCGACTAAAGCTGCTGATAGTAGTAGTAGTAGTAGTAACGAAAGTGACGCTCTTGATTTAGAAATCCTAAGTGATATTCGAGATAGCAGTGGACGAACGATTGGTGTTCTCATTGGAATGGTGAATATTGAATTAATTAAGAAACTTGTTTATGACATTGATGATAGGACTATTGGAAATGAGTATGCTTATCTAGTGGATGATCCAGGAAATATTCTCATCTCTGCTGATCCGAAGGCAAAGATACTTTCTCCTCACTTAGATTTACATATAAAGAATCTACAAAGAAAATTAGAAGGAGACGAAGATGGCTTCGTCATTTACACAAATTCAAAAGGTCGAAAAGTTATATCTGGTTATGCAGATTTAAAAGAATACGGCGCAGAAAAAGTTGGAGATTGGTCATTACTTTCAACTGCACCTTATGATGACATTATGAGTCCACTGTACGATCTTTTCATAAACATATCCATCCTGCTACTTATCACAATCTTTCTTACCTTAGCAGTAGGTCTTTTTATTGCTCGAACTATATCCTCTCCAATCATAAAGTTAAAAGATGCTGCAGTAAGAATTGGGAGCGGTGATTTTGTTAAGGAAATTGATATAGATTCCAAAGATGAAATTGGGGTTCTATCTAAGACACTAATAGATATGAGTGCCTCTTTAAAAGAGAGAAATAAGCAGATTCTTCTTGCAAAGAACCTAGCGCAAAAAGCAGATAAAGCTAAGTCTGAATTCTTGGCCAATATGTCACATGAAATCAGAACACCCATGAATGGAGTCCTTGGCATGCTTAGTCTCTTAGAGGATTCAGAACTAAACCCTGAACAAACTGACTTTGTAGAAACAATAAGAACCAGTGGAGATACTCTTCTAATCATTCTAAATGATATTTTAGACTTTTCAAAGATCGAGGCAGACAGTCTCATTTTAGAGAAAAGTCCGTTTGATTTAGAAAAATGTATTCAAGACACCGTCTCTCTTCTAGACAAGAGGGCGCTTGAGAAAGGAATTAAGCTTGAATATTTTATTGCAGATGATATGTACGAAACCTTTGAAGGAGATGTCACTCGACTGAGGCAAATCCTAGTGAACTTAACTAGTAATGCTATTAAATTTACAAGTGAAGGTGGTGTCTATATTCATGTGTCTCAAAAAAAATTAAATGGTGACCTATATGATCTTCAATTTAAAGTTCAAGACACTGGAATAGGAATTCCTAAAGAAGATCACCATAAACTCTTTAAGTCATTTTCCCAAATTGATACATCAACAACAAGAAAGTATGGAGGAACTGGTTTAGGACTCGCCATTTGCCATAAAATTACTGAGCTCATGGATGGAAATATATGGGTAGAGAGTGAAATGAACAAAGGCAGTACTTTTCATGTAGCCATCCCTTTAAAAGCAGTTCAATGTAAAAAGATGGTTAATAAGAAAGATAGTTATTCTTTTGATGTGAACTTAAGCAAAAAATTCCCATTAAGAATTCTTGTGACAGAAGACAATCATATCAATCAACTGCTGGCGGTAAAACTACTAGAGAAAATGGGCTATAAAGCGGATATCGCAGGAAATGGAGCTGAGGCGATTAAATCTCTTGAGCGTCAGCACTATGATGTTATATTTATGGATATTAAAATGCCGATACTAGATGGAATTGAAGCAACCAAGATCATCACAAAAAGATGGGGAAAAGATCGCCCAAGAATCATTGCCATAACAGCAAATGTACAACCACAAGATAAACAAAAATGCTTAGATGCCGGAATGGATGATTTCATAGGAAAGCCAATTCTTCCAAACAAATTAGTTCAATCTCTAAAGTTATGTAAGAAATTAAATGCAGCTTAGAGTTTGAAAGTTTTATCCAAAAAGAAGTTACATCTAGAAATTATAAACTATCAAGATAAGCATCAAGTAGAGATTTAACTTTTTGAACATCAGTCTCTAAATCAAAAAAATCTTTTAAAATCTCACTCATTTTATCAGCTGTGTCGATCTCAAAGTCTTCTCTCTCACCATTTAAGAGTTTAGAAAATAAGAAGTTACTCACAAGATATATAGTGCCATCTTTTTTAATAGAGACAATCAACTCATTTACAAATTTAGATCCGTGATAAGTATTGGTGTAGTAATTGGCCACCATGTAATCAGACTCTTGATAGATGCCTAAATCAAATACGTATAAAGTGAAATACTCTCCGTCTCGTAGAGCTTCTAGCTGAAATTCTCGCTCATTCTTTTTAACCACACGGTACGTAGTGCCACAAGGATCAACCACAGTCTCACCGCTAAGGGGAATGATACACATGGGACTATAAGGCCCAAAACCTACATCTAGCAGATACTCAGCATTCTCAACTTTTACAATTGTTGTTCTATGCGTTCTTGGAGCGTCTACATCTCTGCCGTAGACAACTCTTCCTAGATAAGAAGTTGCGTCAAACCCTAGATCCTTTAAGACATAGTAGACTAATTTATTGTGTTCAAAACAATAACCGCCGTCCCTACTTGTGACGACTTTCTTATATAAGTCTTCTAGCTCAAGCGAGAGAATCTCTCCCTTATTCAGTAAGACTTCTAAATTATTAAATGAGTAATTAGAAAGATGAGCATTAACGATAGCGTTTAGAGTATCCACCGTTAACTCACTATCTTTAATTCCAAGATTCTCTAAATATAAATTTCCTAAATTTTTCATAATACCTACTTATTGATTAATACTATACCTACAACTAGAAACATTGTCCCAATCAGTTTTTGAACATTAAATAATGTCACCGGCAGATCAAACCAACCGAAGTGACCTGCAATCATGGAAATAACCACTTGACCAAAAATGACTCCTACTAAGACATTTGGCACTCCCATTTTAGGCATTAGCCAGTACACGCAACTTAGACCAAGCACACTGAGAATACCTCCGCTAAACCAAAGATGTAGAGGAATCGACTTAACTAATTTAAGCTCCGGTATCTCAACTCCTAAAGTTAGAATACCAATCGTTATAAACAAGGCACTGGAGACGTAAATCATCAGTGCGGCCAGCAAGGGGTTATTTAAGATGCGACTAATTTGACCGCTCATACCACTTTGTGTAGCGATGGCCATACCAGAGAGAATTGTAATGAATGTCATTGTTAAGTAGTTCATGCAGCTAGTTTATAGATTCTATTCTAGCGGCGCCTTTACATATGTTGATAATCTGAGATTATTTTAAATCTTTTCTTATACGGCTCAACTGAGTTGGAGTGACACCTATCCTGGAGGCCACATGATAGAGAGCAACCCTATCAATTGTCCCAGGATACTGCGCTAAAAAGCCTAAATATCGCTCCTTAGCATCTTGATTAAGAAGAGATAACTCTTGTGGCTCCCTCTCTAACAACCAATGTTTTTCAATATATTGAATATGATACCATTTGAGATCTTCATGCTTTTCTAAAAGCTCACGGTACCCTTTAAAGTTTATTTTTATGACAATAGATGGCTCTAGCGCCTGAATACAGAAATTAGAAACCTCATCTCTTAACATTGAGGTCATGCTCGCTGGAAATCTTCCCTCAGCAAAGAAATTTTTAACAACATCTTTTTCTCCATCTTCTCCACCTAGTACATAGGCCCTAAAAATCCCTTTAGAGACAAAGAAAATAGATTCAGATTTAACTCCTAGAGAAACTATTTCTTCATCCTTCTTGATTTCGTATACACGGCAAATTTGTTTAAAATCATCCCACGTTTCTTTTGAAATTGGAGCGTAGGAATTCATTGAATCAAGAAGAGTTTTTAGATATATTTCAGATTTAGTAATTTCTATGGCCATCATTTCCTACTTAGAAGATTTTTAGATTAAAGATATTTTTTTCTATTCAAAAATTTATTTCTTGTATTCATAGAATACTGTATCCCTATCTCTACCCTTAATTTTCATATGTTTTTCTACGATTTTAACTTTTTCAAACCCAACCTTTTGTAAAAGTGCGTTTGATCCTTTATTAAGAATATCACATGTTGCAATGACTTTTTTCACATTCATAAGCTCTATTGCTGCGTCTCTCAATGTCTTCGCTATAATAGTCCCAAAGCCTTGCCCCCAAGACTTCTCTCCTAAACTAAAGCCAATTTCACCAACATCATTTTCTTTTAAAAAGATTGCGCAAGTTCCAAGAACTCTTTTTTCTGAGACTGATTCAACAACAAAATTAAAGCACGACCTATTACTCATGTCCTGTTCCGCAATTGAGCTCTTTATATACTCTTTCGTATCATCTTCACTGTTTGGACCCCATGCTTGGTAACGGCACACTTCTATTTGAGAAGAAATTTCATGAATTGACGCGAAATCATCCTGTCGAATTTCTCTAATCCATAATCCATTTTTTAAAAATTCCATCTTGCCTCTTTATATAAATATCATTGAATACAAGTTCACTAAGTTTAACTTAATTAGCCAAAGTCTTAGACATAGAGAACTTTCAGGAGTCTCCAAATGCCTTAACTAAGAAATCAAAAACAAAGCGGATTCTTCTGCTGGTTCTTAACTCCCTATGGGACACAATCCAAGTCTCTACCGGAAAGGGTGGGATACTCTTTAAAACCCTCTCTACTGCAGGTTCTTCTTCTCCTACTTTCTCAGGCATGACACCAATCCCCGCTCCATTTTTAATAAGTGACCAATGGGCTATGTGATTTTCAGAGATATAGGGAAAGTTCTCTTCAGTTAAACTTAGTCCTAATTGATTTAAACCTTCTATGTACTTTGTATTGTCAGAGAAACCTATGAAATCCCCCTTAGACAGATCCGACTTTCTTTTAAAGGGACCACTTCTTTTTAAATAATCTTTTGCAGCGTAGAGATAGGCCTTAGTGTCCTTAACCTTTTGTGCAATGAGGTCTGGATGTTTGGGCTTAAAGTTTCTAATAGCGATATCCGCTTCTCTGCGCCGCAGATCAGAAGAGAGATTAGTCGCCACAATTTCTATCTTTATTCCTGGCTCCAGCTCTCTTAACTCTTTAAGTAGTGGAGGCAAGAGAAACACTGAAAACGCCTCGCTGGCAGTGATGACCACTGTCCCTTCAATTCCACTCGCCTGCCCTGAAGCGGCCAAGGAAAAGCGGTTCGCTGCATCGGCCATTTCTTTTACATACTCAATCAATTTAAGCCCACTAGCTGTTATCTCGATGCCCTTTCCTACCCTCTGAAAGAGAGTCACTCCAAGCTCCTGCTCTAGTCCCGCAACTTGTCGCCCTAGTGTTGATTGAGTCACCTTAAGCGCTTTTGCTGCTGCTGAGAAAGAACCTTCTTCAGCCGTTACCAAAAAGGCACGCGCTCTATTCCAGTCAAAATTTATTGATTTCCAGTCCATAATTGTCCATGCATTTTTGCAATCATAAGTAGCAACATTAGCTATATTAACATATTTTATGCTAGTTTAATATATTAGAAGTAAGGAGTGCAGAATGAAAGACGAATCATTATTTTGGAATAACATGGCCCAGAAGTACGCTGCTAAAGCAGTACCTAGCCAAGAGATCTATGAAGAGAAACTAAATCTCACCCGTGATCTTTTTAAGGCCGATATGAAAGTTCTAGAGATCGGTTGCGGCACAGGTACCACTTCCCTGATCCACGCACCCAACGTCGCTCACATCACCGGCTCTGACTTCTCAGCAGAGATGATTAAGATTGCCAAAGATAAAGCCAAAACGAAGAAAGTTACCAATGTAAAATTCATTCAAGAATCCGTACAAGAGATGGATTACCCTGAAAATAAATTCGACGTGATCATGGCCCATAGTATTTTGCACTTACTTGAGGATAAGAAAGAGACCTTAGATAAAATATATAAATCCTTAAAACCTGGTGGCTACTTTGTGACAACTACAGGTTGCATCGGTGGAATATTTAAAATTTTCAAACCTCTGTGGTATATTGGTTTTAAGCTTGGAAAACTTCCCTATCTAGGATTTTTTACTAAGACTGACTTCACTAGTCTTGTAAGAGAATCTGGATTTACTATTGAAAGTGTTTGGAGTCCTACTAAGGTGGATTTATTTCTGATTGCGAAAAAGGCCTAATGAATTTTTTAAAGAGCACAGTATTATGCTTTCTTTTTAGCTGTACGAATGTAAGTGCTCTTGAAGTCGATTTTGAAGTCGACCCCCTACTATTCTTTCTTGATGGGTATTCAGTTCACCTAGGTTTTTCAGGAGACAGCTCTCGCCTTGAAATTGGATACTTTGGACTAGAAGCAGATGAAGAGTTTCATGATAATAAGAATTATTACCTAGAAATTGAAGGCGTTGGAATAAAGTACGATTATACTTTCAAGGATTACTACGGCTTTTTCATCGGCTGGGAAATCAATCATGCCAATGCCACAATCACTCACACTCCAACGCAGACGGTATTCAAAAGAAAAGTGACCACCACTGCTCCGCGAATAGGATATCGGTTTATGCTTTCTAAGTCTTTCGTTCTTACGACTACTCTGGCCTATGACATATTAGTGGATGAAGGTGACGCTGTGAAAGTTGATCAGGAAACGTATAAGAATGATTCGGGTCAGTTCTTTCCTTCTGTTCATGTTGGTTATCGGTTTTGATGAAGAGTTTGCGATAATTTAAAATTACAAAACACTTGCAAGTAATTCCATAACCTCTTCTTCCTTTTCTTTTGGAATAATTAAAGGAATGAATGTTTGATTAAGGGCACTAGCATATTTAGCTACAGTTGTGAGATTGGCCTTACTTATTCCACCTTGTAACTTTCGAGTCACTTCACTCTTATTTACTTTTAATTTTTTAGATAAACTAGTTTTATCCATATCTAGACCTTCCATCGCTCTTTGCATCTGGTATTCGAGTTCAAAGGAAACCTTTTTCTTTTCATAGCGTTTTTTGTTTTCCTTATTGGCCATGAACTTGTCATGGGCCGATTGTGGAAAAACCCTTTTATCGCTACTTTTTTTAGCAATAGCTTTTTTGGTAGTTTTCTTTTTAGAAGTTGCTTTCTTCTTAGCTACTTTTTTCTTGGTTGCGCTTTTCGCTATAGTTCTCATGTGTCATCCAGTTTTAAATTAATTTATAATAGTTCTTCTTCCCTGCTTCTTTTATTCTCTTTGAATAGTCTTTCTTGGCCTTAATGGCCTTATTAATTTGAGCCACTTCTTTTTTACTATTTCTTTGTGTCTTTTTTATATAGCCATTGGTAATGATCACCTTTGGTTTTTCAAATTTTGATTTCCCTGTCTCGATTATAGTAATATTAAAAGCTGCCATTCTCCCTTGACCTGAATATTTTAAAGCAAATATCCCCTCTTTCTTATCTTCAATATTAGAGACGCTGCTTGGTTGAGCTGTTCCAGGTTTAGAGTTACAAATTTTCTCAATATTAAAGATAAATTTATCTCTCTCATCATCTGTTAGAGCATCATAAGTTTCCTTGGCGTTGCTGTTGCCATTTTGATCAAAGAAAAACTCAGCATCTATATATGTTCCCCTGTAAACAGAGGCCTCATTATTTTTTAGTTCGTAGTCGATCAATTCTTTTAAAACCTTGACTACGGTCTTACTTTTAGCCAATTTCTCTCTCCTTAATCGGTTGAGTCTTAGCTCAACTTTAGCCTACCACGAATTGAGTTTAAACTCAACTTACAAGTAACCGATATTATGTTACAAATATGTAAACTTGACCCTATCCAAGTTAACCTTGAAGAGTTATCAAAGAGTTTTTTTATTTTTCTTTCTTAGGGTAAGGCCTAAGACCTAGTAGCATCTCTGATTTTTCTGTAAAGGATTTATCAGCAAGCTCAAGTTCCGTGTGCTCAGTGAGATTGCTTTTAAGGACATTGTAGACCGCCGTACGTTCTTGACTGGCATCTACTTCAACACACTTATTCTTACTCTTGAAGAACTCTACCGTTGGTAGGGTCTCTGCCTTAAATGTATCGAATCTTAATTTCATACTCTCAACATTATCGTCGCTTCTACCAGAGAACTTTGCGCGCCCCATGATTCTCTTTTCTAAAACATCGTAGGGACATTCGAAATATAACATTTTTGGAAGTTCAGCATCGCGGCCAAAGATTTCATACCATCCTTCCATATTGTTGAGTGAGCGAGGAAAACCGTCCAGCAGGAAGTTATTCTTCCCTGTGGTTCTGGTAGTCATTTCCATGGCAATCTTTAACAACTTCACTGTGATCTCATTAGGAACTAACTTTCCGGCGGTAACAAACTCTTCGATGATATTAGCTGTCTCCCCACCCTTATCACGTTCTGTACGTATTAAGTCACCCATGGATAGGTGAACCCAACCAAGTTGTATCTCTGCCAGCTCACACATTGTACCCTTTCCACTTCCAGGTCCACCAAGAACGAAGACGACGTTAGGCTCGGGACAAGGTTGTCTCGGGTCAAAGTGGTGAAGCACGAGTTTAGGAGCAGGCGCTACACCCATTTTATAGACGTGCCATTCTCTATCCGTTGGTGGCATATCATCGTCACAAGTCATATCATATGCCAGGTGACCATCGAGGCGAGAGATTCTCCAAGATTTGTAACTATTTGAGTAAGAGAGAGATGGGTTACGAGCAGATTTTCCATCGGCACGGTCCCATGCCATCTTTTCATTCCAGTAACCTAAAGTTGACTCAGTACCCGATTCAGATTTAACAGGAGGCGCAGTAGAAGGAACGAAGAGTCCATCAATCTCAGGGATCCCAGATCCAGAAACTTCGATAAAGTATGTATTGGGTTTAAGATTATTTGAATCGTTCATTATATCCTCTTGTACTAATTTGAATTTATAGCTTCGAGGTATTTTACAGGTAATTCTTGAACTAATATATAGGTTTATTTTAAGCCTATTTTATTACGATCTTTAGGTAAAAAAGGGATCTTTTTCTCAACACTATCTAACCTTTCAAACACGATACGAAACAACTTATCTGAGCCCTTCTCTAACTGTTCTAATTTGTCAGTTAATGACTCTTCAGAAGCTAACAACTTTCTCATCTTAACAAAGATCCTAACTATAGAAATATTCACCTGAATTGCCTTCGAACTTCTTAATACGCTTGATAGCATTGTTACACCTTGCTCTGTAAATACAAACGGTTGCACTCTTAAACCCATTTTTGAATAATTGGAGGTGCCAAATTGGTACCTCCAATTATCTAGCTCTTCTTTAGTTAGTTCAAACATGAAGTCATCTGGAAAACGTTCAATATTACGTCTAACTGCCCTCTTAAGCATCTTCGTCTCTACTTCATAAAGTTCTGCTAAATCACTATCGAGCATTACTTTCTGTCCTCTAATAATATAGATCATTTGTTCAATTCTATTTGGTGTAATTTCAGACATATGTTTCCTCCAAGATAACCTAGAGGAATTAGCAAATAATTAGTTTTGATTCAATAATTTCTTAATGTATTGAAGCCAATTTTTCATATATGAAACAAAAAAACTCTTTCAAGATCATGATGGCCCATTCTAACTCACTAGAAATCACGGGAGATCATTTACCTACCAATGGTGGAGGGTCATAACGATTTAATTTTGTTAACTGATTTTTAGAATAACTTCTAAGTTCTACAAGCAACTCTATCTACTTCATATTCTCCATTCGAAGATCGATCTCCACATCTTTGTGCCCTTGTAGCAACTTGAAAACGGATTGAAGATCATCAATTTTTTTTCCTGTAATTCTAATTTTTTCATCTAAGTATTGTGAAGATACTTTAAATCCAGATTTCTTAATAATCTTATTAATAATTCCTCCTTTCTCTTTATCTATTCCAGAGTTAAGGATTATTGTTTGTTTATAGTTCTTATTGCCAGAAGGTAGAACTTCTTTTGCATCAATGCACTGAAGACCTAGTCCTCTTTTTCCCATATTTTGATATAGAATACTAAGTGCCGTCTTGACCCGATACTCAGTCTCGCCTTTTATCTCAACCTTGTCGGCACCATTGAAAATGATTTCACAATCTGAACCTTTAAAGTCGTAGCGCCCATTAATAAATTTTTGCGCCATTTTAATAGCATTTTTCATTTCACCAATATCGAGTGAAGACACAAGATCAAAAGAAGGCATTGTTTACTCCGATTTTATAATTCATTTAATTAAATTGTATGTAATGTAACATGTATTTGTATTGTCTGACATAGTAAGGTTCATTTCTATATTATATTAATTTCAGCCATGAAGGACTCAATACAACCATCTATTCAATTATATCGTTAGTATTTGATCATATACTCATCAATTGTTAGTCTCATTAAATAATGGAGCACAGAATGAAGAAATTAATCGCTATGGGGATAGTTATTCTCATCATTTTATCATTTCAAATATCTGGTAAAAAAATCTATCAGCTAAATAATTTCATAGAATATAAAATGGCAAACGTTGCGGTCTCTAAGATTAAGCTTAAAGGTCACGACCTAAGTTATTACCATGGAGGCATTGGCGAAGTAGTCATTCTACTTCATGGTTTTGGAGGCAGTAAAGAGAACTGGAATCAGATGTCGATTGAGTTGACTAAACACCATCAAGTTTACGCCTTGGATCTTCCCGGCTTTGGAGAAACCAGTCCAAACAAGCAATCATATAATATTCAAGACTACCGAGATATTGTAATCGACTTTATAAAGGCCTTAGATCTTAAAAATATCAAATTAGTTGGACATTCAACAGGAGGGCTTATTGCATCTAGTATTGCCATGAGCTTTCCAGAATATATTTCTAAGCTATGGCTTATCTCTCCTCTTGGCGCCGATGGTAACTTTGAAAGTGTAATGACAAAGAAATTGAAAGTTGGTGAAAACATACTTATTCCCAATACTATCGATGAATTTGAAAATCTACTTTCTCAACTTTTTTATAAAGTTCCTTTCATTCCATCAAAAGTTATACGTTTTGTGGCCAAACGTTCAATAAAATCCAATCTATTCCTAGAAAGGACCTTTACTGCTACCCATGGGTTTAGAGATGGTCGTGTAAATATACTCCCTAGTCTAAATTATATGTTAGGTCACTTTAGCAAAGAGATCTACTTAACATGGGGAAAGGAAGACCGTATTTTAAACTACCGTGGTGGCGTTAAAATTAAAAAGGACTTACCTCAAGTTCATTTCAATTTACAGGAAGGCGTTGGACATATGTCATTAATAGAAAAGGTAGAATTACCACCTTCATTTTAAACTAGGGATCACTCACTGAAATTATTGAGTGATATTTGCTAGTCACTACAAAGTAGTACAGGCCTGGATTTCTTCTTTGAAATAAAGGAATGAAATAAGTGCCAGGCATTTTTGGTTACGCATATGCAACACAAAGAGCATGGCACTTAATTCGATTCGAGAGAGTAAACGGATACGGTTTGAACTTTATTAAAAGACAAACTTTGTATGAAGCATATCTAATCGATAAACCGCTCTATCCAGAAGAGGTTGAGCTTTTGTGGCAAACTCTTCATCCTTTATTAGATCATAGTAAGTTTGTGTATCGGGCCATTCAACTATTCCTGCCATATGAGGTTTTAGTATATGCTTCCCCTGTAAAGATGTTTTAAATGGAGATAAACTTGCTCGAAATATCGGTGGACCATGACGCTTTTTTGCATCTAATGACACAACAAAGTACTTGTCTAAAGAGTCTTGTTCATTAGGTCTTAACCATGCATTAAAAAATTCATAAGTCTTATCACTTCTAAAAGTTATTTCTTTATCCTGCTTTACTGAATAATAACTCTGTCTAAAAAATATAATCTGTCCGTCGCGAATTTTACCTAGAGGACCCATACGAGAATCATTATGAAGATTTTTCATCTGCTTTATACTTTCCCACTCGAATAGTGCAATAACTTGCGGTGTTTTCATCTTTCCACCTGTATTAGCTACCACTTTAAACATCCCTAGCATTTTGCCACCATATTCACCAACAATAGGCATGGCCTTTGGAAAGTATTTATTTTTTAATACTTTCATTCCACCTTTTTTTAATGAGGCATAGGTTAGTTCGTAAACTTTGCCTTTCTTTAAATTTATAATGGCCTTTTTGAGTTCACCTTCATCATTTACTTTAGCTGTAGGGCCTGTTGTTGAAGAGCAGGCCACTACAATAAAGGTCAATGTGAGTATTGATACTTGGGTTAGTATTTTTTTAATATTTATTTTCATTAGTATCTCCTGTTTAGAATATCATTATGCTAGTACAAATTGATGATGAGATTCTATCTCCAAATCTTTAAGGACTTTGTTAAACTCAATTTTAAGCTCTTCATTACCAATCTCTAGAATAAAGAACTGATCAATTTCATTAGAAAATGCCGTTAACTCTACTCGTAATGTGTCCTGGTATTTTTCTGATAGTACTTTTTTAAATTTATTTATCTGTGACTCATTAGTAAGTCTAATCAAGTCATATCTTGAGTCAGCCTTTAACTCGACTGTTGTTTTTCTGTCCACTTTAAAGAAATTCTTATTATTCAAATAATCTAATGCTGAATCTCTTATAGGTACGAGTTCTTTGAATTCTTCATCATTATGAAGTCCATCAAAAGAAGCCAAGCTATCCCAGCCAAAAATGCTAATCATCTGTGGGTTTGCATTTCTATCAATTAGCGTCTTGGTAACCTTTAGTGATTTAATCGGCGCACCACCATACTTGGTCAAAATGGGCATGACATTGGGGAAGTAATTTGTAAATAGAGCTTCTTCACCACCATCTTTCACTGATGCGAAGGCAATCTCTATGACTCTATCTTTTTGTAATGTAATTAAATTTTCGGACATATCTGGTCTCCTTGTGATATCCAATTTTCTGGTATCTCCAAAGTAACAGGTATTACCATTTCAGGAATGATGTATTGGGCCTAGTTTTTATCCTATCACTCCAAATGGTTGAACTATTTGTAAATAGGTCCTATTATAGGAATATGAAAAATTCTGACGTATTAACTAGTTTCTTAACTATTGGCTCCCTTGGAAGTCGCATTGTAAGTCGACCAAAATTAGCAGGAGAATGGGGCCTAAGCTTTCCCTCCGAAGATCGCTCCATGTTCCATATAGTAAGGAAAGGCTCTTGTTGGTTTAAGCATGAGAGTCAACAAGCACCTATAAAGTTGTCTCAAGGTGATTTGATCTTTATTTCAAAAGTTGGTGATTATGAATTACTGCAATCACCGACATCTAAGTCTGATAATTACCACACAACGATTAAGGAGATGGAAAAGCGAAATATTGTAGACTCTGATCCAACATATTTGTTTTGTGGTTCCTATCAATTACAACAAAATATAAATCTTCCACTCTTTAATCAATTACCGTCCTTCATTTATATCTCGGCCGAAGAGTCTATTAAGAATCCCAAGCTCGCAAATATAATTCGTCTCATTATTGAAGAAGATATGGATGATGACATCGGCCATTTGATTGTTCAAAAAAGGCTTATTGATATTTTACTCGTCTACATTTTGAGGTATTGGGTGCAACAAGATGCCGGCAATTCAAAAGGTTGGCTTGCCGCAATCGCTGATGAGAAGATTGGGAAAAGTTTGTCTCTTCTACATAACAGTCCCGCGAAGAAGTGGACACTAGATGAGCTATCAAGTCTTGTAGGAATGTCTAAAACATCATTTTCAAGAAAGTTCTCTCAAGTTGTTGGAGAATCACCTATGGGCTACTTATCAAAATGGAGAATCGATCTCGCAGCAAAACTACTATTGGAGTCAGATAGATCTGTGGCTGAAATATCTATGGAAGTGGGTTATGAATCGGAGTATTCATTTTCTAGAATCTTTAAAAGTCTAAAGGGACTGCCACCTAAGAAATATAGAAACTCCTAATGTATTCTTAAGACTTCCAATACAACCTTGGATTATAGATCATTGTGGTGGTGGAGATGTGATTCTCAACAAATCATTTCTAGTTTCTCTATATAGCAACGAAACTAGCAATACTTGAAGTCCGCTATGGGTAGATGATGAGATAAAACTCATCATCTAAAACAATAAGCTAGGCCTGTGAAAGACTGCTAAGGATAGTTTGTTTTGGTTGATTACCTACAAGAGTTCCTTTGATTTCACCGTCTTTAAAAATTAACATAGTTGGCATACCTCTAACTCCATATTTTGCAGCAAGATCTTGAGATGCATCTACATCAACTTTAACAATTGTTGTTGCTTCGCTTTGCTCATTAGCTATTTCGTTTAGCGTTGGGGCCAAAGCTTTACAAGGTCCACACCAATCAGCATAGAAATCAACTAATACTGTTTTATTTGAAAGTAGAACTTTTTCATTAAAGTCTGCACTTGTAACTGTGTGTAAAGTTGTCATATTTTATCCTTTTGATTGTGATTTTATATTTAAAAAATCACTGATTGCCCCTTCTCACCAGAGCGGTATTTTTTTTGTTTTGATAATTCACTTATTGCTGATTTAAAACTTTCTCGATGTTTTTTTGAAATCCCTTCAAGAAAAAACTCTTCCACTCGTTTTTCATGCTCAATGATACTTAAAATTTCCTTTTGAAACTTTGCCGCAATAGTAACGAAACACACTCTGCGATCATTTTCACATCGGATTCTATCCACCATCTCTTTTGCTACAAGCCTATCAATTAGTCTTGATGAGGCCGCTATATCAACTTCTAATATCTGCGCCAATTCTTTTGGCTGTAATTTTTCATTTTTGGCCAAAGTATTTAATATTCGAAACTGGGAAGATGTTATTCCCCACCTCTTAAGACTTTGCTCAAGCATTAGTTGAAACCTTGAATGTACTCGGTCAAATTCACATAGGAAGCTCATAGAGAAACAATACATGACTAGTCAATCATTGTCAAGACAATTTCCTCTCCCCCAAGCTGATGCTGTTCTTGTAGTGCGATTACAGGCGAATGGCAGAGATGGTGGGATCTCCGTAAGTTAAAGTAACTATTGAATAAATTTTGAAAAGTACTGCAGAATAGTAAAACACCTTATTTTTTTGCAAACAAAATGCTCTTATCTATTAACTTTTTGAACCCGATTTTATCTTCTAAAAGATACTTTGGTATGACTGCATATTCTTTTTTTATGTGACCATTCTTAAAGTATTTAAGAGTCTTAACGCCTCTTTGCTCAAACAGTTTATCAAGTGATTTTGGAGGAAGTCTTAGAGCTAATCCAAACTTTCCACAAGTGATAAATATTTGATTGTCTAGATATCCTGCAACAGCACCGAAACAATTTTTAAACTCTAACTGATGAGAGGAAGAAGATAGTCTTGGACGTGCATCAAATACAATGCCTTGAATTTTCTCTAAATATTTATTTTTAAGATTTGGTTTCATAGTTATACATTTATGTTTAATAGTACTGAGAGATTATTTACAATTTAACTCAAACTTAACTTTGGGATAAAGGTTTCCGTTTATCATTAATTGAACTTGATGCTCTCCTGAGTAATACTTTCTAGTAGAAATTTCCTTAATAGAATGTTTTTTTGAAAAAACAATCTTTTCTCCAGCTTTAATTTTTACTTTTCTTAGTTTAAAAACTTTCGGAGTGAGCTTTCCATTGGCCTTCATGTGATGAATCACATAATCAATCATTAACCATTGCTCCTGATTACTAGTAGACTCAACTTCAACCCCAAAGTTTAAAGAACTACCAAGTTTTACTTTACTGTCATCCAGTCTTAAACTTTTTACTGTGGCCTTAAAATTCTTATTAAACCCTAATATTTTGAGCGCTTCAGTATTTCCCTGTTTAATTAGCGTTCTAAGAGCATGTTTAATAAGCCACTGCATATTGCTAGACCTATCTTTATTCCATTCTTCTAAAATCCGTATAACAATTTGGGGGTTATCTTTTGAGATATCATTTAAATTATTTGCAATAGATCTTCTAACATACAGCTCTTTGTCGTTTTTTAAACTTTCTAATAAAGGTAGTACCGGAGTTGGATCATCTATAAAGCGAGGCAATTGCATAGTCCATGGAAGTCTTGGCCTGGTAGACTCTGTAACAAGCCTTCTTACATGCATATCTTTGTCTTTGCTCCATTTTTTATATAGCTTTAAAGTCTCTTTTGGGTACTCTTTGATAAAGTATCTTGCGGCCTCTTCTGCTGAGAATCGACTTGTCATAATATAAAGAGCATCCATCGAAGTTTTAAAGTCATCTATTCCAAATTCAGAAACATAATTAGTAATTGAAATCATTATAAAGCCATGAAGACTTTTTAACTTGCTTTCACCATACCCCTCAATCTCTTTGCTATTATTAGGAAGTGCTTCAGGTAAGGATTTTATTAATATTGAAACTGATTTCTTAAAGTCTGAAGGAAGATACTTATGTAGTGATTGCGAAACTAAATAAACTCTTTCTTTGAGTTCTAATTTTTTAAGATCTTTAATAATTACTTTAGAGAATTGTACATCCTCAAAATTTTTATAATGTTTCTTTATTCTTAAACTGAGTTCTTTAACAACTTTTGGATTTATACTATCTTTCATTAAAAAAGTTTCTTTGCTCATTAAATTCTCTTAGTAAGTTAGTTTTGATATTTATATAACTAGAGCTCTCTATTTGAAAAGTATAACTAGGCAACGGCGCGGTAAATCATTTGTGGAGGAGGTGGTGGTGAACTTGTACCTAGTTAATATTGTTGATTGAACTTTGAAAATAACTACAAAGTACTACAAATGCTAGATTTCGCATTCAGTATTTTAATAATTTATTGTTAACGGGAAACTAAAGAGAATAAAACCTTTATGTTAATTGCAATTTCCTTACCTTACTTATGAAAAAATCCTTACTCCATAATTCTAAAGACTCAGCTTTTTCAATGCTTAAAAACATCCTGACATCTTCTCTTATTTCATTCCAGTTTAAAGAGTTTATCTTGTCAGTAAGAATTTTATTTATAAATTCAGAATTAATATTGATATCTTGATCTTTCCATGGCCCCATTTGTTTTAAAGCATTGCTAAGTAGAGTTTGGTTAGGCTTGATTCCATTTTTTACATACCATGCAAAGTCATACCAATCTCGACCTTTATCATAATCTCGACATAGCAATGCATGCATTTTCCCAGACATTAGGCTTGGAATGTCATAGGCCATAATTTGAAATTCATCTGGAAAATCAATGAATTCCGGTTTCTCTACTGCTCCAGCTGGAGGTTCGGTATCAATTTCTACTTTAATTTTAATCTTTTGCCGCATGTCTTGTTTATATTTAAAAGTTAAGACCTTTTTAATTGAGTCATCTTTTAGAAATCTTGATTGTACAGATTTTCCATCAAGATCATTATCATTAACATCTAAGTCATAGCCATAAGGATTCATGATATCCATAACTTTTTCTAAGTAAGTATCAAGCTTAAAATCTCTATCTACTTCTCTTGTGGAAAAATCCAAGTCTTCAGAAAAACGATCTAATGAATGAACTATTCTCAAGCAAGTTCCACCTAAAAAGCATGCTTTTTCAAAGAAGCCAGCCCTTTTTAAAGAATAGAGTGCAATCTCTTGTGTAATTTCTTTCAGAGCGTTTAGTTCATCTTCAGCGTTTTTAATATTATATTTTGTTTCAAGTCTACTCTGAATTAAATCTTTCACATTAAATCTCTCACTAAAATGTTTGCAAAATTCTCTGTCGTTCTTTTCTTGTACAACTTCCCTAGTTTTAAAATCTCACTTGCTTCATATTTTTTTAAAACATCTTTTAATTCAACTAAGTCTAATCTAAAATCACTTTCTAGTTCATTTACATTTTCGTACATTTTTCTTCTCGCACAAATAAGATCAAAGATCGCTCTTACGGGATTAGCAATTAATGCTCCTGTAACCTCATCCTTCTCAACTCCGAGAAAGAATGGCCTAACTGGGGATGCTCTAAAGCTAAATACCCCCATAGTATTCTTAAACACCCTATTCTTTTGTCTAAAGCATGCTGAAGTAACTTCATATACTGCCTCAGGAATCATACCGTGGTGTGAAAGTGCTGATTCAAAAGAGACATAACTTTCATAAGAAAGCTTATTGGCCAACTTAAACTTTGAGAAAGTCTCATCTTTATGTCTGCTTACTAACGAGTAAAGCCCTCTTTTATATCTCTCAAGATTATTTTTTTTTAGGTGATATGAAAGTGAATTGTGGATTGCTGAAGACTCTTTCTTTGGGAAAAGAATCCTTAAATCTTGATCAGTGAATAAAGAAAATTTAAGTGAGTTTTGAATAGTATTTAAGAATGTACTGCTCATATTCCCTCCAGTAACTATGATTATACCATAGTTTTCGTCCATAATTACTGACAACTTTAGCCAATAACTATGATTAATTCATAGTTATTGGACACAAAATTGCCATGCAATGTAAATTCAACAAGTTATATCTTAACAAGAACATATACCTTAAAGACAAGGACTCGAACCTGTAGTTGGCGAGGATCTTGAAAAATATATGTTTATTACCAGACTATTTGCCACCATTTCATATCATAGTAGATCACTACTTATCATCGTGGAGGTGGTGGAAGTTTCGTAACTAATTTATATTACTAAGTGATTGTTCAAAGTAACTACAGATGACTAAAAATGTATTGGAATGCTATTTCCTGATGACTCGAAACCAACGGTAGACATTTAATAGACTAGTTAAAGAAGCCGCGAAATAAGTCAGGGCACAGGCCCAAAGAATGCCACGGGCAGACTCAAGATGCTTGTCACCAAATTTTTCTTCTTTAAGCATCGGCATAGCACGCGAAAAACTGGCGTCTAACTCTACCGGCAAAGTGACTAAGTTCACCACAAGACTTGTCCCCATAATTAATAAAGCTAAGAGAAAACTTATAAGACTGAGTCTGGGAGAGCGCGTGAAGAGTCCCAAAAGAGGTGTAGCGTACATTAAGAATGGCCCAAAACGCTCAACCTTCATCGCACATTTAACCAGCGCTGTTCTAGTGGCCAGTGGCTTAAACTTTAGATGATCTTGTACAGCATGACCGACTTCGTGGCTGGCAATAACCAATGAAGAAAGGTCCTTGCCGTTATAGTTTTCAAGGCCCAAATTAACACTCTTACCTATTGGATCATAATGATCCCCCATTTCAGTTTGTAGGACTTTGACACCTGTGATTTGGTTTTTAGCAAGTAACAGCTGAGCAAACTCTGCTCCGGTATGATTATCTAGTGTGATTGATCGATTTTTAGCAATGGTTCTTCGTGCCAGCCACCCAGGGCCATAGAGAAAGATAACAAAGAAAATTACTATTAAAATTATATGCATTCTTTAATTTATAAAACAAAGTTCCAAAAGGGAATTTATTTTAGTTGCCAGTCGCTGATTCTAGTACAGTTTCTCATCTTGATCTACCATGCTTTGATATAAGAGCGTGTCGACTTCAACATCACAGTAGTCTGGCTGCATATGCACACAGAGATTATAAAAAGCTCTAGTGTGATCTTTCTCTTGAAAGTGAGCCAACTCATGAACTACTAACATCTGCAGCATTTCTTCGGGTGCATTTTTTAGACAAACTGCTATTCGAATCTCATGCTTACCACTTATAGATGTATGATCTCCAAGGGCAGTAAAAATGAGATTTTTTTGTTTTACATACTTTACTTTAGTAATCGGAGGAGACTTTTTCATAAAGCTTTGTTTGAGCTTGTTAGCATACTCATAAAGCTGTTTGTCTGAATTAATTTGATGACCAATAGGATACTTATTAAGAAGGTATGATCTTACTTCACCATTTTTTATTAATGGTTCAAATTGATCTCTTATATTTTGAGGGTAACCTTGGAAATAGTCGATTTTTGTCATACATGTTTGTAACATGGTTTTTTTGCTATGGCCTTAATCTGTTAGAATATCTCGCACACTTCTTCTAGTAAAATAGGATGCTTGTTTCTAAGTTCAACAGGATCATCAAAGCTAAATTCAACACTTTTTTCTATAACTATATTTTTACTTCCTGAAGGAAGCTGCCAAAGAACACGTGCCGAACATTCAATTGTATTTTCATCTATATTTCGCGTTTCAAGCACCATGCTAATTTGAATTTCTTTTAACTGATTTCCTGGATGCTTTTTACATATGTCTTTTAATCGGCTTTTTAATTCCGGATTATTCCATTTTAAGGCCTCTAGAATATTTGGTTCAATTGATTCAACCCAAAAAAGACTCCCTTCAAACTGACATTTGATACCCTGGTTTTTTGATGTTTCAAGGTAGCGAAAGGCAAAGTTTTCAAGGTTATAAATATAGAGCGATGCTAGTCCATCAGTCTTCAATAGAAGCTCTCTATTTTGTAAGTGCATTTTCTCGGTAAGTTCTTCTTTTGTTAATTCGCTCATGGAGCTATCTTAGACGATTTGCTCCAAAATACAAATCCAGTAAGCACTAAACGCCATGTATCAAGAAGGGAGCTAACTCTGGGCATTTAGTTTATACGAGATTGGAGTGGTGCGCAGGTTGTAACCCTCTCATATCATTAAAATATTTTTCAAAGTGTAGCCAAAATAGACACGACCTCTAAATCTCTAGACACGTAACTCGAAAGAGTTATGCAGACAACTGTAGACAGCTTTGAACTCGTAGAGTTTTTTACTATTTAATTTTACAGCTATGCTGCATTTTTATATTTTAGTTCTACTTTTTTACCAAGAGATCCTACAATTCTAATAAGTCTATCAATTGAAACTCTTTGAAGACTTCCATTCACAATACCAGTAATTGCTGATCTTGGTACTCCTGAAAGTTCTGCAACATTCTTGTGAGTTAGTTTTTTCTTATCAATGGCCTTGATTATTTCTTTTGTTAAACTTGCTTTCATCTCAGCAATAATTCCATGCTCAGCACTTAGTCCGAGCCCAATTGCAAGATCAGTTGCATTTTTATAAGTTTTAGATTTCATCATAAGCTCCTTATTCGTTTTTTTACAAGCTCAATTGTTTTGGTAGGTGTCTTCTGTGATTTTTTCTGAAAAGCATGAACAACATAAATAGCATCCAAGAGGTCTTCAAGGACTTCTTGAGGAAACTTCTTTAATTCTTTTTCACATACATTTAGTATTTTAATATCCACAAAAGTAAGGTCTCATATATAAGACCTTTGTTCTATAAATAACATTCTTCTATAGGGCTAATGCTCTGTAATCACATTAATAAATCGAACCCGCGTCCGAATTAATCTTCTTAAACACCGCATTTCTGGCGAAAACATCCCCTATTAATCAAGCGCCTAAGAACTCTAGCTTCTTTATATATCAACAAAACTAGAAAGATCTAAGACTTCTCCCTTAGAACACTAAGAGCTTCTCTTTTAGCGAAAAAGTATAGAGGAGATCCCACAATGATTAACATGAGGGAGAAAGCAAAGGCTATTTTTGAGATATTTATAAAATTATCAAATCCTTTAAAGGGATTAAACTTTGATAGATAAATGGCATAAGGCCCGATAATAAACAAAAGCTTAGTGAGATCTTTAATATAGTTTTTAAATGTAATGGATTTTAGTACTTCACTTTTTTCTTTTATAATATCAATGTGTTTCACAAAATTTATTTCAATATTAGATTTTTTAAATAACTTCGTTGCAATGATAAGGAAAATAATAACTATAAAATACTTTTCCTTTGGTGTATCAGGAAGAACTAAATCGATTAGCCTAATTCCTCCAAAACAAAGAGTAATAAACCATAAAGACATTAAGAAGACTGGGTTTCGAAAAGGAAGATAATGAACTCTATTAATTGTTAAACAATCGCGGCATACAAAGAATTCAGTATGAGACATTTTGTAAGAAGATGAATTACAGTTTTTGCAGTAGAGGGTCATATTATGCAATTTTAACAGAAGTTGAAACAGATAAACATTTATATTTAAGCTTACTGGAAGCTTTAACTTAAAGCATTGTCGAGTTGGTGGAAATGATGGACCCTGGTCATATCTCCATATTTGTGGATCTAGAGAGGGCCATTTCACCAGGGCTTAAGTTTTGTTTGCTAAAAGTAATAATACTTTTTATTTCACCTTTGAAACTCCCGAAATCTTATACTGACCGTTACAGTTTCAACTCTGCTAGCCACTTATTTATATCTTGAAAAACTTCTTCTATATTTTTTGGTAAATCTTTATAACTGCGACAATGTCCTTTCCAACTTTTAACCATGGGAATAGACCATTTGATATCCAATTTATAATCTATGTTCTTTTCCTTAAATAGGAGATTAAGTTTTTCTCGATCTAATTTCTTCTCGGCCCTTGAAAGCCTCCAGAGATCATCAAAATCTTTCATGCGCGTGTTACCACTACCAAATGTAAATGATGCCTGTACCTTATCAGCTATAATATTTTCAATTGAAGCTGCTTTATACTTAATACTACTAATAGATGACTTAATCATTTGTAAGTCAGTCGGTATTGCATAGACGACATCAATACTAAATTTATTTTTCTGTCCGTTTATTGCTTTAAATGAAATAGAAACTTTACAACCAAGAGAATCATCATTTCCGATCTCTAAAAATTCATTGATAAGATATTCGACATTATCATCTTGCTTAATCGCTTTCTCGAATACTTCTCTTACTTCTTTATGAGACTTGAGAGTTAAAGTACAAAAGTCCAAGTCAACGGTTGATCTTGGTGTCTGGATATAATGCCAAAGTAAATTACCACCTTTAAAAACAAAGTCCTCGCTAACTGCACTGAGGTTCTCTAGAAATTTAAGCATTATAAATCTCGGGAAGGCACTCTTTCCATGCTGATCATTATCTTTCTTCCATTTATCAAACTGTGAACTTATTGACTTACTCACTTACATCTCCAACTTTAAGAACTTGAATGATAATGCCGCCGACTTTCTTATTGATACTCATAATTTGGTCGTATTGAGTCGAAGGTCTTTTAATATCAAGATACTTAGAACGATATCTCTTAAGCGCCCTTATAAAAGAGTCACTCCCCTCACCATAATACTTATAGGCCTCAAACAAAACTCTTTCGGGAGAATATATTTGGATTTTTCGATTTATTCCAAAATCGGGAAATTCTCTTTCGACAATCTCAGTATATTGAGACTTCGAAACACGATTTACATTAAATATTGAAGTTGTAAGATTTGTTGTATTTAAAATATCCACATCAATTAAATCAAAGTAGTCATCACCTAATTCATAAAGCCGAAGAGCAGTCATTCCAGAGACGACACACTTTGGATAATACTTACTCAAGATAATAAAGTGACATTCTTCATCGCTATATTTATCTAGTGTAAAAAAACCGAGGCCACTAGGCTCAACTTTTCTTATCTCGCCTGTATCTACCATTCGGTATAACTTTGATCTAGAGCCAACTAAAGACATCGCATCTTTTGTGCTCATCACAACCTCAATTTCTAGTTTATTTATCAAGTTAACCACTGAGACACCTATGTCATAACACATCAAACATTGACACCATTGTATCACCAAAATAAGATCGATACAACATCACCAAAATAAGATCGATACAACATCACCAAAATAAGATCGATACAACATCAGCACAATGAAAAACCATATAAGCGACCGAAAATACGTTAACCAAGGAGATCAAATGGGTGCTCTCGCTGTTGTTTTGTCGAACTCAGGGACTCGCATTTAAATTCAAACTAGAAAATGATACCTACCATGATATTTGTCCGTTAAATGATTCAGTACTGGGCCTTGCTAATGAATCAGACATTCTCAATTTGGATCTTTTGAATATGATGTTGGGTCAATTAGAAAATACCGATTCTCAGAATACGACTCGAAGTAGAGTATCCCTTAAAGAAATATTCAAAGAATTGTTTCAATCTCTTAGTAGCTGAATTCATTGGCTTACTAGAGCAATGAATCTTTAGTATCGTCAAAAATGTGAAAACAGGCTACCAGTAAAGAATATCTTTTGATATATAGTTTGCACCATCTACTGAGCTTAATGAGTGAAAGAAATATCATGGACAGCAATTCAAACTTAGCTAACCAACCACCTATAAGTGATCTGATAAATGAGCAGTCTTATCCCTGTATAATGGCAAAGAAAGTATCTAAATTAGATAATATTCACTATCTTGATGGATATGACCTACAAGATCTCACTACGGGGATTATCAAAGAAACTCTTTCCAAGCTTTACCTACAAATTGATGAGATCTCTAAAACTAAAAATGAGTATCATAGTATAATCATTGAATTTAAAGAAACACCTATTGAATCAGAAATTCAATTTGAAAAACTACTATGGGATTACTTACAAGTACTTCATGATGAGGATGCTAAGTCTTATAGTTGGAATAAAACTGTTGATAAAGATCCAAGTTCTAGTTTCTTTAGTTTTAGCTTAAAAGAAGAGAGCTTCTATATCATTGGAATACATCCAAAAAGCTCAAGGCCAGCGAGGAGAAGTAAGTACCCCGCCATTGTATTTAATAGACATTCACAATTTGAACGATTAAGAAAAAAAGGTGTTTTTACAAGTGTTAGAGATACTATTAGAAAGAGAGATATTCTTTATAGCGGAAATTTAAATCCAATGGTAGAAGACTTTGGAGAAATATCTGAAACTGCACAATATAGCGGCAGAGCAGTTGATCAAGAAAAGTGGGTCTGTCCGCTTAAAATAAAATCATAGGAAAAAAAAGCAATGAACACAGAGCTAAATATAATACCTCCTCGCACTGGAACCGCCTTTATTTTAAAAAAAGGTGAATCATTACAAATCATTGATATTGAAGGTCAGCAAGTTGCAGATTTAATGTGTTATAACCAACATGACATTAATGAGTATCTCTCATCAGGTCGGACTATCGATTATAATGAAACTATTTTTCTAACTAAAGACCATAAGTTTTATTCAAATCGCAGCCAGGTTATGTTTGAGATGACCGCAGACTGTGTCGGAAGACATGACTTCTTACTGACTCCTTGTAGTAAAGATACATTTCGAATAATTTATGGTGATAAAGACCCTCATCATGGATGTCATGGTAATTTATATAACTCTCTAAAGACCTTTGGTATTACTGAAGACAATATTCCTATTACATTTAATGTTTTTATGAATGTTGATGTTGAAAGTGAAACAGGTAAGATAAAAGTCTTACCACCAATCAGTAAGGCACAAGAATTTATTACAATCAAAGCAACCATGGATCTCATTGTTGGTCTTACAGCTTGCTCTGCTGGGCAATCTAATAATTTTAAATACAAGCCTATAGGATACCGGTTAGATAAGTAGCTACAAACTACCCTATTTTAACATTCCAAGCTCTTATTGATTACCAATAAGAGTGAGTTGAATATCCTTAGCACCCAAACTAATTGGTTTAGAAGTCTTTACTTCAACTCCTGTTTTATCCATTGCACTTCCAGAAGGGCTGATCCTCGCAACGATAACAAATGGACCCTTAAAAGGTATACTTGGAATCATTTTTTTTGACTCATCTAACATGAATTTTACAGGATATTTTGGTGATTCTATTCTTTGGACTGCTAATGGCATTGGCATCGCACTTCCAAACTTTTTTGCAAAGATATACAATGTGCCTTTAGGAACTTTCCCTTTAATATTAACAATACCGCTTAAACTTTCTGCTTGGACACTAAAAGCTGCATACATAATCACACTCAGGATGGATAATTTTATAATATTCATTTATTGGTCTCCAATGATCTCAATCATTTTGTTATCGTATATAGCTTGGTCAGTAATGTTAATCTGGAAACTAGAAATCTACAATGACTTTATAAAGAGTTAGTTGCAGGAAACAGTTAGTATTTTTGATTGGTGCTTCCAACAACGGCACAATTCTATTTCATCAAGCTAGGAGCTTCAGGCAACATTTATTTCTACATTGGGATCAATTTTCACATATAGATTAATTAATCGGTCTGTAGAAAATTCTTTTATCCTGTGGTGCAGGATCTTACTCATTTTGGACTCATCAATCTCAAGAATCTTTGAGAGATCTTTCTGACTTAAATTATTTTCAAGTTTATACCTTAAGAATTTCTGACATAGGCCAAAGCGAAACTTTTCTAAAGGACTTGCATCTGGAGATAAAGCAATCGTCCCCTTCTTCTTTTCGAGCTTTTTAAGCATTTTATCAATTTCTGTTTTTTTAGGAAAACTCATCTTAGCTCCTGTAAGCATTTATTACACCGATATAGATTTGATCGTCTTCTAACAACCAAACTAATTTATACCTTCTTTCGTCCAGAGATATTTCCTCAGTAACGTAATAGCTGTATGGTTCTTTAACAGCGTCTGCCTCAAAAAGATTACCATCGAGAAATTTTACAAGATTTAATATTAACTCATCATCAATACTTGCCGAGTGTTTCTCTTCATAGTGAGGATCAACAATGACCTTTGTAATTTTAATATCATTCACGGTCAAATCTACTGTGTACTCTCTTCGCTTCACAACTTCTCCCCTACATTACCAAGACTTGCCATATTTAGCAAGACCATAAGCTCCGCAATTGGCCTACAGGAAGTAGTTTCTATGCTTTACACCACTTCCTAAGTTCAATCAGGCAGTAAGTGTGTAACAAGAAAAGAGAGAATTTGATGAGAATCTATTGTCTGATATCAAGATGTTTCACTTTAGAAACAGAGAAGCAAAATATTAATGTATAAGGAAGAGAGTTACTTTTTAAAGTAACAAGAGACTTTAGACTAATATGTCCAATCCATCCCAAACCCCTGATTCTCAGCAGTCAAAAAGAGAGGACTAGAGAACGCACCTACCTTCTCACTAAATACATCAAGAGGCATATCAAGATTTACATGCAAATCAAAAATAAAACTTTCCAATAAAGAGCTCCCTCCTTTCGAATAGTGGAGGAGTGAGTCTCAACAAATTCATTTCTAGTTTCTATATATAGCAACGAAAGACTGTGACTACCTACTTACAGGAACCCTTTCTAAATTACCTAGATCAAGCAGACTAACATCCACGTCATCAAGTTTTACAACGTCGACAGATATAAACTTCGCGGCATCAGTTTCAGAAGAAGGAAAGAGAGTTTCCTTTCCTGTAAATATAGATAAGACGTTTAAGTTGGTAACAACAACTAGATTCTCAGGACCCCCCATTGCAAGGACATCCATTATGATGAAAAGCTCATCTCCTTTATAGGCCTTATACAATCCAAGAAAATCACCCATTCCAGGTTCTGCCACCCCTTGCTCTAGAAAGAAACCTTCCTTATCGTAAACATGGATTACCTTAATTTCGAAATTATCTTGCTGGCGACAGCCTTCTCCGATAACAATGAGTTTTCTATTATAAACTTCTATTTTAGTATCTAAGATATTAGTCACAATATTCTCTTCCTCTATAAATCCCTTACATGAATTATCGTCTGTAAAACCATATGTCGTTGATAAGATATGTTGTCCGACATAGACATTATTCACTAGTGACAGTTGAGAGTTATGCAATGAAACATATTTCTCTCCACTAATCCTTTCAACATTTTCGTACTTAGCAAACATCATTTCTTTCAACTGACTATAGTCATAAGCACTACTCGTTAAAGAAATAGAAAATATCAGAAAAGAAAATAAGATTTTAGTCATTTTAAACTTCCTAGAAGATTTTTAATTATCGAGTGAAAGACTAGCAAAACTTTCTATAGAAGATAAATACTCTCTCTCGTTGTCAAGATATCTTAAGTTTCGAGACTATAACTTCTCATGTAACTATGAAGCTTACTCAAATTTGGAATTAACTATGAAAAAGATCGCTCTACTTCTACTACTCGCCCTATCCTCAATGTTAGCTAATGCAAATATTGAAAATTCTCTGCACAACGCTGCTAACTATGGTGACTTAATACGCACGAAGGCGCTTGTGGCGGAAGGTATACAACTTGATCTTATTAATGATTCGGGAGAAACCGCTCTCTATGTTGCAACTAAGAGAGGCAATATTAAGATAGCAAGATACCTGCTTCAAAATGGCGCTAATGTAAATAAGAGCACTGATAGCTTAACCACTCCATTATCTATAGCTTGTAGAAATGGAGACTTTGAAATTGTTGAGCTTTTATTAAGGTTCAAGGCCGATACAGAAAAATCAAATTCTTTCCTAGAGACTCCTCTATTTATTTCTGTTAACAGAGGTGATTTCAATACAACTAGCTTCCTAGCAGAACATGGTGCAGATCTAGATAAAGTAACAGTTCATGGAACTTCAGCTTTAATGATTACCTCATTTAAAGGCTATGCAGACATTACAAACTTACTTATCTCAAAGGGTGCTCGCTTAGATTTAGTCGATCAATATAAACAAACTGCTCTTTTCCACGCTGCCGACCTTGGTGCACTTGAAATTGTAAAATCGCTGGTTACAGCTGGAGCTGATATAAATATGAGAAGTGGTAATGGATCTCCATTAGACAGAGCAAAGTATAGAAAACATCAACTCGTTGTTGATTATTTGATTTCTATTGGGGCTAAAGAATAGAATAACCTTCAGAGGTAGTTCTTTATAAGATCCCCAATTTTTTCACACTCAACATCTTTATTTATCCCATATCTATTCCCAAAGAATGGAGTAATAATTAGTCTACAATTGCTACTAAGCGAAGATTTATAGACTTCCACATTACTTTTCCCTTCAAGAATCATAGTTTTCTCAGGCTTCATAAACAAAGAATCAATTCCACCAAACGCCATAAGAAAATCTTTTTTATAAGACGTTCCAGCGCAAACAATAATTTTCGGATTATTATCGGTAACAAGTTTATTAAAAAACTTAAATCGATTAATTTGTACCCAAGCCATATACAGTTCTTTCGTAGGGAATCCGGTTAAATGATAGAAGGCCTCACTCCAAAACTCAGGAGAAGTATTTTTGAATGAAATAGGATATAAGTTGAACTTCATAATTGGCCCCTGAGATGAATACGCAGAGATATCCTCATTAATCATTTTTCTATAATTAGAAACGCCATGATCAAGGATGTAAGATAAAATCTTTAATATTTTCCTATCAAAAGGATATTTTAAAAACCTTTTTCTCTCTTCAAGAGTGTCAACAGAATTTGGAATAACTAATGCTCCTTTTTTAATATCTAATATTAGTTCTTCTAAATCTATTCCTCCTCCCCACTCTAATCCAGAAAACCAAATGTCACTTTTTAAATTCCCTCCATCATAACCATAATGACTTAATGCTAAATCTTTAAACTCTTCGTTAATTTTTATTTCTTCAATTTCATTTATTTTCATGATAAGCACCTCTTAATCTTGCTTAGCTTTGATTCGAATAATAACTATAATTTTACCGAGTTCTATTTTCAAAAATATAAGAGAGTAAAACTAAAGTTTCATCAAGAGAATCAACATTATCCCTAAGGGTTATATTTATAACAGCATTCGGACCATTTATTCTGTCAACAGAGACAAGAATAGAATCATAAGCCTTAGAATTAATCTCATTTAAGAGAATAAATATTGGCTCATTATCTGAAATTTGATGTGAGCGAATCTGCCATTCTTTCTCATTCAATGAAATTTCAGTGTATAATGATTTATTTTCCTTATTTATAGAATAACCTTGAGAATTTTCCTTTAACCTATATTTCCCTTTTAGATTAGCTAGTAATTTTTCTAAAGTATCCTGATGAGGTTTACTGTAGCTAGGAATAAAAGCCAGATTCCTTTCAATTTTAGAAGCATTATCTCTTATTGAGTTTCCCACAAGAGGAATCATTGGCAGCTTAGAGTATCTCCTCCAAATTATTTTTGAATCTATTATAGTACTTGAGCTGGATCGACTTCTCATATCCATTAAAATAAGTTCATAATTATTATATTTATTTTCTGAAAATGACATTATGTCCATCAAATTTCTTATTTGATTTCCAGAAAAGCTCTTAACTTGTTTTCCAGAGAGGTCAATACTATCAGTTGGAGAACAAAGAATAATGACTCTAAAGTAGGCACTTCTTATATTGCGAGCAAATGCTTTTTTGAATTCAGTCTCCCAATGATCAATATTTTTTCCTGAGAGAATCGTATCTTTCTTTAGCTCTTCAAGAATTTCAATGTCTGAAACTTTAGAGATTATATTCTTAAAATTTTCAAAAACATTTTTATTTTCAATATCCAACAACATATTCTGAAGATCCGTTGTATAGTTGATGACTTGAGAGTATACCTCTCTCTTTATTCTACTATCGGAGTATCTCTTACATTCGACAATTGTTAAGACTCCATTTATATCTATAAAGAGATTGTCGAGGGGACCACTCAGAAGAGGAATTTCTCTACCAAGACTAATTAAGCGAGGTACCGATTCATTTAGATCAGGATCTAATTCTGGTATACCATTTTGTAAGTCTGCAGGATTTTCATGTATATGCTTTTGCATGAGAGATTCTGAAACAAAGCCATTCTTCATACTTACTCCTTAATCATCGTTTCATCATATTAAAAACTGCAGAGCTTTTCTTCTCAATTCTTTTAATATTTTTTCTAATCCACTCAAAATTATATACATCAGTTTCTTCTTTATATAGGTAATAATTCTTCCTATTCTTTAAAATTTTTTGCTTATCTGATTGTAGTATTTTACTAAGTAAGGATTGATTTTTGATTTTACTGCTATCAACGTAGAGATAGATTTCATATTTTTTTTTGTGTTTAGAATAGTAAAAAGTAATATCAACAGCCCAAGTATCACCTTCTTTAGTCATTCTATCTATCTTCTTTGTAGTAAAGGCTACTCCCTTAGAAGAATAATCAAGGTCAAATATATAGTCCGATTTTGTAAAGAGTTTCTCAATTATTTTTGAAAGAGCATGATATTTGTGAGTATCATACATTCGGTCTAATATAACTTCGTTTTGTTTCATAAATAATAAAATTTCGGGTTCTTCACTTAGCCTCTTAAATTTATTTTTCTTAAGATCATAGAATCTGAGGGAAAGTTCTTTATGATATTCTGAAAGTTTATTTATAGCCTTCACTGACTTTTTGAATCGTTTATCATTTTCGTATTCGCTGCGAATTTCAAGGATAATATCATTTATTATAACTCTGGATTCCTTATTAGCCTTTAGCTTTTCAAGAGATTTTTCAAGAGTATTAGCAATCCAACTATAACCTATATAATTCCAACATTTATTTTGGTTTTTAACTTTTTCCTCATCAATTGTAGCATCTATAAAAATAGGAATTATTTTATACTTCTCTGAATAGTTATCCTCAAAAATTTTGATATAGCTTTCTAATTGTTTTTCATCTCTTGGTGAACCATATTTATTTTCTAGAATAATTATTATCTTCTCAATTGGATTCACGAGAACAACGTCTAATCTTCTATTTTTCTTATTCTTTCCCCTCAGTTTTTTTGCAACCTCTACTTCGAAATAGAAATTATCATAAACTTTACTATTGAAATCCTTAGAAGATGTTCTCTTTTTTAAGGTTCGTATTCTTCCATGAGCATTCTTACACTCTTTTATTAAGTTCTTAAAAATAATATTTTTGAGACCGTGAGACTCTTTTGGATCTAACAGCCAAGCAATAAAATCGCTGCTCTCCCTCTCCCACACAGAACTCATGATATCAAAGAATGAATGGGACTTATTATACTCAAGGGCCTTTTCAAAGTTCTCATCTTTTTTAATATTCTTAATCATTATCTTTAGTTCATTCATCATTAAAGCCCCCCAAATAAATACAAACACTCCCCAACAACCTCTTTCCCAGACTGCTCACCAAGCGCCTGCACATACAAATCAACCTGCTTCTTGTAATGCCCCATGATTTCATCCTTCTTACTCTTAAGAAGATCAGATTTAAAATCTATCACTCGCACCTTATCCTCACTCTCCACCACAAGATCAATTATCCCGTGATAACTATCTGCCAGAAAAGGAATCTCAGTATGAACGGCCTTTGCAGCAATAATATCCGATGCTAGATCAGACTTTAAAAATCCCTTTGCCATAAACTGTAATTCTTTAAGATATTCAGGAAGAAGAGTTGTTTCATAATCAGCGTAGAGCTTCTCTATTAACTTCTCTGTATCTATTTCTACATTCTTTTGATTGAAAATCATCAGACAAATATATTCCATCACTAAGTGAGTGAAAGTCCCAAAGGCCTTACCATCTCTTCGCCCTTCAATATTCTTAAAGAGTTCAGGGTTTTCAATCAATTTTGATACTGACACAGAGACATCAGTTAGAGATATAACCTCATCTAAGACCTTGGCATCATAATTATGTTTTAGGTCTTTCAAATGAAGCTTGTTGAAATTGTCTAATTTAGAAAAATCCGCCTCGTAGTCATCAAAGCTCAAACTCTCACTCTCTACAAATTCAGGAGAATGCTCCATTAGTATATTTAAGAATTCTTTATTGGACCCATCAGCTTTAGAGATACAAATAAATTGCTCCTCAGCTCTAGTCACTGCCACATAGAGAACGCGCTTATCTTCTTCCTCACGTTTAGCTCCCGCCAAACTATAGAGATCAGACAATTGAGCTAATCCCAACTCCTCGGCTTTCTTTGCAGACAAGAAAGGAGTTTCAGCGAGAATCTCATTTGTTTCCCTCTTCACGTATTGGCTATCCTTAAAAGCTCCCGCCTCGTGGGCAGAGAGAATAACCACTTTTGATTCAAGTCCCTTAGAGGCATGAATCGTCATCAGCGTAACCGCATTAGACTTCTTTGTTTGTAGATGTACAGTCTCATCATTTAGCTTGATGCCAGAGAAGAATGAATCATTCACTGCTTTTTCAAAGAGATTATGAAAAGTTCTTTTTAAATCATAGTTATTGGCCACGTACTCAGCTCTCGCCATATTGCATAAATTCTCAATGAATTGGAGATAGGTGTCTTCATTAGACTCCACGGCGATCTCTACAAAGCCAGAGAGATTGCAAAGAGTTCTAAATTTCATCTCGAAACTTACATCAGTTGCAAGCACTGAACTTAACTTCTCCTCATCTATATAGAGTAGATCAGAATTTTCCACTAAGTGGCGATAGAACTTCTCTTTTGGAAAAGCACTTAGGGCGAGAAGATTGAGCAGTTGAATCACATCCCCTCGTTTTAGGAAATTCTTTGATTTCGTATTTACTACAGGGATATCTAATTGGCGGAGCGCCTGCTCATAGAGCTCCATAGCTGTACCAGTTTTAAAGAGAACTAAGAAGTCTCCCGCAGAGAGCTTCTGCTCTTTCATCATTCTTTGAATATTTGCGGCCACCATATAAGCTTCTCTTGGTCTGGTGACTCCAATTAATGCCTTCGTCTTATCTTTTTTAGAAGTGACGTCAACGAGCCAATTAGAAGTGATAAATGCACCATCTTTCTTTTTGTCACACTTATCCATGGGAGTATAATCAACACTTACGCTCCTTCTTTCCTCTGATCTCGTTAATATTTTTGAAAAGTTGGTATTTATAAAGTCTAGTAGTCCTCCACTAGATCTAAAGTTAGTGGTAAGTTCTAAAACTTCACCGTTCTTCATAGCATCCATGCGATCCATCACTTCTAAGTAGATGGAAATATCAGCACGACTAAAGCCATAGATACTCTGCTTAGGATCTCCTACAAAAAAGAGCTTATTGGTGTCATCGCCTGCTAAGTGAAAAGCAATGGCCGATTGCATAGGATCAGAATCTTGAAATTCATCAATAATGATCACATCAAATCTCTTTTGTATTAAAGAACGTAGATGGGCGTCTGAATCAAGTTTCTTCTTAACCAAGTAGAGACAATCAAAGAAGTCTATAAAACCGTAGAGAGCTTTATATTCCTCTACAGTACTTTCAAAGTATGGATAAACCTTAAGCGCAGCATTGTAATTTAATATATCTTGGGCATTTTTCATGTAGGCAGCAGCAGTTTTAACTTCTTTTACGACTTCTGCTAATTCTTTTAGTACTTCTTTATTAGAATAATTCTTCTGGGCACCTTTTTTAACGATAAGACCATCATTACCCTCAAGAACGTGCTCTACAAATTCAGACTCACTCATGGAATCAAGCAGGTATTTTAACCCTTCATTCATATGCACATACATCTTATCGTCTTCACAGCCTGGAATTATTCCGTCATAGAGCTCAAGCGCTAAGTGAAAGTATCTCTTAGCTCCCTTAGAAATACTCTCCTCTAAGATGCTCATTTCTATAAGTTCACTCGTATCAACCTCAATAGGCTTAAGATCACGGTTTTGATAGAAAGCTAAGAAGGTCTTTTGAAGATTTTCAACTGAGGTCTCTACTAGTAGTTCTAAGAAACTTTCCATTTCTTTGGCGTAAGTAGACTCTTTTCTTAGTTGATCATCTTCGGATTCACTCTCCATCAGAGCGAAACAATTCTCAAGCATAATCTCAGTAGTCTGCTCATCAGCTAGAGAGGCCTCAGGATCGATACAAAACTCTATGGGATATTCTCTAAGTAAGTCATAGCAAAATGAGTGAAAAGTAGAAATCTTCCCGTCTGTTAATTTAGCTAGTGCCTCTTCAACGTTTGGAAGTTCAAGATTCGCTTCAAGGGTTTCTCTCACCCTGGTCATAAGCTCATTGGCAGCTTTTGTTGTATAAGTGATGATCACCATTCTTTCAGGTGAGAGTTCAGCTTTTGATACGAGATTTAGAACTCGGTCCTTTATAGAACTTGTCTTTCCAGCTCCAGCTCCTGCTTTTACAAATTGAGCAGCATCAAGATCCTTAATATTCTGGCTTCCAGTAATTTTATCTCTAACTTTTTTATCTTTAAGCATCATTCTCTCCCACAGCTTTTTGAAGGTTAACTAACTGCGGAAAAGCGATATGCTTGCGCTTTAATTGTTTTCCAGCACAGAGCTGCTTGTACTCACAAAAGGTACACTGAGTGGCATTTTTAAAATACTTACCCTCACTTGCCTCTTTCACGTATGTTTTAAGAATTCCTTCTAGTTTCTTCTCTGGGGTATCACCCTCATGAAAAACTGTCGCCCACTCTCCTCGCTCAGATGAGAAGTAGTATCCTGCAGAAATGCTCTTAATATCACTCTTGTACTCAGACTCAAGCATCGCCTTGGTATAGAGCGCGTGTTGAAAGTAAACTTTATGAGTTTTGTATTTCTTATCGTACACATCAAAGAGGTATTCTTTAGTCGTTTTAAAGTAGTTCTTCCCCGTCTTATAATCGACAACCTTAAAGTTCCCTTTCCCGTCTGTATCAACGCGGTCAATGGATCCAGCGAATGAGAGCTCAGTGCCGTCAACTTTCCAGGTATAGGCAAATTTATACTCAAGCTCTATAGGATAGAACTCAGAAAGATTCTCTAGTTCTTTTTCTATAAAGCTCTCTAGATTCTCTCTCATTTCTAAGAGCTCACTTTTCTTTATGTGTTCTGCAATCTCAGGAGATATATCTTTAAACAGAAGCTCATCTGTTTCTTGAACTTTAGAATTCATGGTTTGTTCCATAAACTCCTCTAGATCCTTCTCTTTGAGCCCTTTTAAGTAACTCTTATAAACCTTCTTTGATTTAATAAAAGGCATTAGGGCGAATTCATAAGCCGCATGCAGAAAGGATCCTCTCTCTGTGGCAGATAACCAAGAAGACCTATCATCAGGTCCTAGATCAGCTGCGTAAACCCCAAGATTAGACTTTAGATTAAACATATAGGGACACTTATAGAACGACTCTAGAGAGGATGCTGAGAGCCGTGTTCTAAACTTATCATTTATGGCGTAATCAATATCTTCAATTTCTTTTGAATAGAGTTTCTCATTTTGAATATTTATATTTTTCTTTAAACCTTCATTTGAAAAGACATTTAGAAATTCCCCTTGAGAAGATAGATCATCTACGTAGCGCTCTTTAACACCACAGAGATTATAGATATTCTCAATTGTAATTTCCTCACCTTTAGCTTTTAGGACCTTATTATAGAAACTACTAGGAACGGTGAGTTTTCCCGTCTCTGTACTGTGTCCCTCATAGATCAGAAATGACTTGCCGGAAGAATTGGAGATGAGCTTATCCAGCATATCTTCAATATAGAAAGGCTTCACTGAGAGTTTGGCATCAATAGACTTATTAATACTCTCTCTTTCATCCTCTTTAAGGATGGGATCAATTTTTAATTTCTTTGGGTAATTGGCGTGGCTTGCCCCCAGGATTACTACATTCAAAGAGTTTAGAGCGTAGGCATCTTCAATTCGAGAGAGAGTGAGTCCACTCTCTTCAAGGTCTAGATCACTTGCTGAAAAGCGCAGCCCCTCTAATTCCATAACTAGAAGTTCATAAGGATCAATGGCAATACCCATATCTTCATACTCGGAATTGGCCCCTTTTAGGTCTCTAATATGGAGAAGAGTCATTTGGTAGAACTTTCTTTCTAACTCAGTATAAGACGTATCTTCCGTTCTCATTCTCACCGTGGACTCAAGCTTCTGTAAAAAGAGATCGTGCTCCCTATAAGTTTGAGATCTAGATGAGAGAAAAGTCATAAATGACTCAAAGAAAGAAAAACTAGAACACTTGATTCCATGTTCAAGATACACTGGCAGCTTTTCTCTTAATTTATATAATTCAGGAGCGTAGTCATCATAACTTAGTGCTACTAGCTTAGTATTAGAGCTATCCAGACCATGATCCTTCATCCACTTAAGAGATGAGATCAGAGAATTTGCTTTTGTTATGGCGGAGGAACAAGTGAGAGCATCAAATTTAAGCTCACTCTTAGTCACCTCAAAAGCTGTGACAGATGTTTTATCCCTCAGAAGCTCTATGAGAGACTTTTCAAAACCAATCATCTCTACATCACTAATGAAGAGAAACTCTGTATCCTGTAAAATGGTATCGTACTTTGATGTCTTTACTCTCTCAATAACTGAGAAGAGCATTTTTGAATAATCAAATGCGCCCTCTTTTTCATAGGCCTGGTAGAGTTCTATCAGTGAACTGGTCTTTCTCTTATCAGTTAATTTAAGACCAGATAGATCCGCACCATTTAGACTTAACTTTAATTCAAGCAAGGCCTTTAAGACCAAGCCCCGATTACCGCGAATCTTCATCGCCTCATAGAAGTAGTTATCAGTATTTAAACTCTGATGAATTTTACAAAGATTTAAATCTTGCTGATGTTGATTTAAAACTGCAGTCTTTTCATTTTCCATGAAAAATACAGGATGGTTATAGAGTTCTGTCACAAGATGATTTAGGGTTGTTGGAATAAAACCAATATTCTTATTTTCCCTACAATACCTTTTTGACATCGCAATGCTTGAGCTTACTATATAAGTTCTTTTGATCATGTTACCCACTTTATGAATTCCAATACTTATCGGAATATTGAATGAATTTTATAGTCAATTTTTCTTGATATTTCTTCCTCTGCAACTAGTACCAATGACGAATCTTATCCAGCATGTAGGGGTTATCCGTACGCATTAATTCACTTAACTTAAATACTCGGCCTCTATTGAAGAATTCAAGATTCTGCCAATCAACCCCACTTATGATCTGATTTGACTCCGCATTGGTAAAAATTGGCTCATTTAGGGCCAAGAATTTTGAAACTGCATTTCTTTGAAGATTGATCACCCAGTGGTCCGGCAGATGACATTTAAGAAAATCGACCACTTCTTCTCTCATCTTCAAATCATCGACACATAGAAAGATAGTCTTTTCAAAAGTCGCCGATCTCCAGTGATCCAATGTATTTAATGAGAAGGAGTCCTCATTTATAGCAATTTCACAGAGAATGAAGCGGTAGAAATCATAGAGTTCATCGTACTTATGTAAAAGTCTTAAGCACTTTAAGACCCTCGTCACCCGTAAGTTATTATGGTCCATAACTGAGGGCCAGAGTTCGTGCCCATCTAAGAAACACTTAAAACTCTCAAGAGCCACATGAAAATTTGCTCGAGCCAGAGAGTTTGTGGTTAAAAAGAATTTAATCGTTTCATCAAAAAGAGGAACTGACTTATTAAACTCAGAAATTGTATCAATGGGAAATAACCATTGGAAGAAATCATGTACCTCTTCATTCTTATCAAAATTAAGTGCATCTCTAAAATACATTGAATTTTCTAGAGGTTTAGTCTCAATATAGAATGATTCAAACCTCGCTAGTGTTTTTAAACTATTCATTTACACCCCCATAAGCCCCATAGGACTTCTCTTCACCTTGTAAGAGATTTCATCCTTAAGACGAGAGATAATCTCCTTATTCGTGATTCCCTTGGTGAATACTATGGCGTTGTAAACCGCCTTGAAATCACCAGGGTTTAAACCTTTCAATAACTTTAAGCTGCTCAAATCTTCTTTTGAAATAACTCCACCATTAAACTTATTATAGAAAGTCTCAAAAACCTGAGGTAGAGCATTTGCCTTTAAGTCATCAAACTTAATCTTTAAATGAAACCTTCTCATGGCGGCCCTATCAATGTTCTCCACAAAGTTAGTGGCACAAATAAGAACTCCCTTGAATCTCTCCATTTGCGTCAGAAGCTCATTGGTCTCACTCACCATCCATGAATACTCCGCATTCCCGCGAGGTTTAAATAAACTGTCACACTCATCTAGAAATAGGATGTCTCCATCTCTTTCCGCAGCACTAAACATCTCAGCGATTTGTTTCTCCGTTCCTCCCCACATACTGGAGAGAATGTCAGAAGCTCTTTTTACGTTCATATTCTTTTCAAGAGCTTCAGATATGTACTTTGCGTATTCAGTTTTCCCAGTTCCAGGAACTCCCTGAAAGAGAACACAGAGATTTCTAATGGAATCCCCTTCTTCGTAGAAACGCTTAACGGTTGCAATGATTTCACTCTCCTCTAGCGAAGTGTTCACAAAGTTTGGATTATAAAATGTCTCTAGTGGTTTCTCGCTCACTTCTCTCCCCTTTAGTAGTTTCATTTGAGAATTCAAAAGGGTGTAGATGATATTCTTCTTATTCACTCGTTCATCGGCCAAAGCTCCCATCTTTTGAAAAGAGAGATTCAAGGCTCCTGGGTCGAGAGAGTAATCCTTGGCAATCACTTCTAGCTCATCCTGACTAAAGAGTTCTAGATTTGCGCTCGCCTGGATATTTTTAAGGGCAGATACTCGTTGTTTACGAGAGAAAGACTCAAAACACACAGCTAAATCAAACCTTCTCTTGGTGGAAGGATGCATTGTCATATCATTTGTAATCCATACGATATTAATAGAATGATCCTCAAGATAAGTATTTAACCATGCCTTATGATCACTCTTGTCTTTATAGAAAGCGCTAGAACCAGAGCCTAGAATTTCTTCCGCTTCATCAATGACGAGAATTGAATTCTTTGAGAGCATGCTCTTGGCGGCCATAAGTGCAGACCTCTTCTCTTTAAGCATATCGCCTGAGTCTGAGTCATGGGTTTTAATCATGTAGACATCAACTCCCAGCTTACGACCAATACTTTTAGTAAACTCGGTCTTACCAGTTCCTGGCGCCCCGTAGAGAAGATGGTTTGATCCCTTGCTACATTTTAGAAGAAACTTAAAGGCATCTACTTCCTCCTTCTTAAGTCTGTGATTTTCAACCGCCAGAGAATTAGATACGTCAGCTTTTTCAAAGAAGAAGCTGAAAATATCACTATCCTCATCATCATTTTGCAGAAAGTCACAGATATGATCAGAGAGACTAATATCATTCTCATCAATTTCAAGCAGCATTGCCTGACAGAGTTTTGAATTTGATCTCAGCTCCTTCTTTATCTTGGAATGGGATATCTTTAAGATTTTAGAAAATGCTAGAGAGGCCTTCTTTCTCTCCCTATAGTCTAGAGAAGTTCTACGAATAAAGTCTTCAAGAGGCTCAATTGTTTCTGAGAGATAATAAAAGTAGAGAAGATTTTTTTGAACTTCATTTAATTCGAAGACCTCTGAGAGTCGTTCAAACTGTTTGGGATACTTATAATGAGTTATATCTACTTCTTTTACCAACTGGTCTATCTCTCTTAGAAAGAGCTCGCGTATACCAAAAGAGTTGAATATTGAAATATCTACCAATGAATCAATAAAGTATCCAAAGTCTTCTTCACCGATGAAGTGCTTGAGACCCTTTCTTGAAACTGCATTTAAGTTACCACTTTTTTTGAAAAATTCTTTGTGAATATCTTTTGCTATTTTGACCATACTCTCAGAAGTTTCGTGAATAAGACCCATCCAATTTGAATGTTGTATGGCCCTGTGAACACTTCGATCACTGGTATCGCTATCTAAAAAAATTTGATGAACAGAAGCCTCTCCTCGTTTTAGTCTTACCAAGTCCTCTAGCAGTTTACTGACAATATGACTTCTGCCCTGAGCTCCAATAACAAATCCTATAACTTCACAGAAGTCCGTATCTAACTTCGCTTCCTTTAGAATGAGTAACTTATGACAGACGCCTAATAGCTGATTTCTTGCATAATCTTGAACCATCTCGAACCTCTTTGCTTAAATATTTATCTAACAAAATTAATTACTTAGTGTTGTTAAATTGAATTTTAGCAATTTGAGGTCTCAAAAACTGAGACTAATAAAAAGATATTACGCTATGCTGTAAAATAATTTGAATTACGAAGCGACTTCATCGTCATTAACTGAAAGGGCCTGTTTCGCTTTATTGATAAAGTCTTCTTTTAGATCTGTGGGTGATACGATTTCAATATCCTGAGCGTAGACAAAGAGCTGTCCTAGAAACTCATCACTTGAAGAAAAGACTAATTCATATTCATCATAGAGATCATTATTTTCTATTAGGGTTTTATTAAAGTAGGATTTCTCCTTAATGAGTCTGCGACTCTCCCTATAGACTCTGATGCATGCTACATTTTTCTCACCGGAAATTATCCCTGATGAATTTTCAAAGTAGTTCTCAACATTCCACTTTCCTGGATACTTGAATACTGAATCTGTGATCTCCACAGATTCAAATCTTGAGAGTTTAAACGTTTTAATATTATCCTTAGAAAAAGTTCCCTTAAAGGCCAATAAGTAGAGAGCGTCTCTATGCTGACAAATGCTTAGTGGGCTATAACCCTCGTAGCTCTTTTCACTATAATTAAAGTTTATCATCTTATTATTTAAAAGAGATGCTAAGAGATCCGAATAAATTTCATCTTCACTTAGAGAATCAAGATGAGAAAGAAGGTAGAACTTCTCATTAATCTCTTTGGCCTTACCGTTAATTTGATAGAAATCCTTAATATCAGATAACACAGTCTTCATAAGACTATTATCCATCAATCTTCCTGCCTTCATTAAGGCCTGCAGATTAAATATATTATCCTCTCCCTCTGGAATGTATTCCTTTATAAAAGATTTATTAAGAGAGATGAATTCGATCTCATCCTCTGTAAACCTTCTAAAGAGAGGTTGTCCTCCAGGCATAGTGAACTCTAGAACTTCTTTCATATTTCTAAAGTAACTACTTCTCGCTTTTGGAAAGAGATCCTTTGCCCTATCAATAGATAGACGAGTCTTCTTTTCCTGTAACAGTGAGCCTAAGAGTGTAAGTAAAAAATCAGCTTTTTTCATACTAATCCTATCGGTTATTTAAATATATCTTGTTAATATTTATAGTTTTTTCTATATCATTCTAGCTACTTACTCATCTTCTACTGAACTCTCATCCCTCTCCATCTCTTCGCTAATTAAGTCTAAGATCTTGTTGCGATACTTTCTCCCCTCATCTCCTTCGTATTCATCCTCATTAAGATCTCCTTTGAATTGATCAATCTCATACCCAATACTTCTTAGAACTAACTCAATGGTGAAGACAGGTTTTCTACTTACTAGATCTATGAGATTAATAATTTGGCACCTCTTAGAGATGACTGATTCAGAGTATGTTCCTACACAGTGATTTAATATCTCACCCGTCTTTATCAAATCAGTACTAAGTAGTGGAACCTGAATGATAAATTCAAAAACTTCCTTACCTTCTAAAAAGATAATATCTTGATTGAGATCTTTGGGAGCATTTCTAATCGCTTCCACCTCAAGAGCCTTCTTATATAATTTATTATGTATCTCTTTAAAAGACTTAGGCTTCTTTCCAATAGGTGTTTTTATATTTCTCTGATTATCATAGCCAAACTCAGATCTGATCATTTCAACGAAGCGAATACAATCTAGCGCGTCGTGATCATTATAGGTTAAGAGAATTTTGAATACCCTTCTCACGTCATATATATCAATTAACCAGTTCAGATTGTTAGGTCTAATGTTAGAATTATCAATGATATTAAAAGGTATTTCCCTACTGTGATCAAGACTTAAAACGACATCTATCTCTCTAGTTAAATCGTAAAAGAGACTTAGGATATATAAGTTATTAAGAAGTACCGTTCCATGTTTTCGTACTCCTTGCCCCACTCTCTTTCCAAATCTTTCAATATCTTGAGTTTTAAATATGCGTATAAGCACCTTTTTAAAGGTTTTGTGCTTTAGAGCATCCACTGGCATTGCTAGTTTTTCAAAACCACTACTCTCTATGAGCTCAAATATAACTTCCCCTAGAAACGAAAAGTTCTTAGCGACATGCTCTCTATGCATGAGATAGCTAGTTGTTCGAGATAACTTCCTCCTCCTCGCCATCTGATAACAATTAAGAAGGCTTTTTTTGGAGTATAAATTATCCTTAAAATTCGAAATAATAAGGTCTTCATCAATTGATAACTCAATTAGATTCAGGTTTACTATTTCGTTAATGGGCTCTAGCGACATGGTAGAAAACTCACATAGGAAGAGTTCCAATTAACAAGAACTGTACCAGTTTCTCCCGTACGGTTCTTAGCAATGATAATTTCTCCTATTCCTGGAGATCTTGAATCTGGGTCATAGTAATCATCTCTGTAGATAAAGATAATAACGTCTGCATCTGATTCAATAGTAGGATAAGGCCTTAAGTCAGAACAATATGGCCTCTTATTTATTCTGTCATCAACACCTCGACAGACCTGAGATAATACTAGAATAGGACATTTCATTTCTCGTGCAAGGGTTTTAAGCTCTTTCATAATACAGATAGACTCATCTAATTCCCCTGGGCCACTCACTGTATTTGCTATTAGTTGTATGTAATCAATAACAATAATCCCTAACTCCCCTTCGTGCTGAAGTTGAAGACAGTTCTCTCTAATCTTACTCATTGTTAAATTAATTTCATCACTTATAAATATTGGCAATTGCGAGATTTCAGCTATGGTCTTTCCTATTTTTCTTAGGGAAGAATCAGTAAAAGCACAATTTCTAAAATAGCTTGAGTCTACTTTTGAATGTTGAATGATTAACCTCTGACTCAACTCTTTACTCTGCATTTCAAGAGAAAAGTACGCGACAGATTTCTTCGAAGTCACGGCTCTAGCAGTTGCGATATTTAAAGCGAGTGCTGACTTACCGATACCAGGTCTAGAAGCAATAACTATTAGCTGCCCCGACTCTGGATCAATCCCTAATCTATCATCCAAATCTGGAAAGCCTGTTTCAAATACATCGACATCTTTATAGTCTTCCATTCTCTTAAGAACGGACTTTAGTGACTTATTTATCTTATCCACCTTAAATCTCCTTAATTCATATCTTAAGTCTGACTCTAGCAACATTGAGTCTTAATTTTTGAGACTGTGAGCTGTTATAAATCGATTAGAGGGATATTTATGGAAACAGATATGACGGTTTATGGGGTTCTTAAATTAAATGAGCTAAGAGAACATGATTTGAACAAGTTATATGAAGTGGCAAAGGAGTATGGTTTTTCATCTTGGGATGAACTCTTGGATGCCACTTATAACTTATCTATTCCTAAGATAGTAAAGGATCCTCTTTTTGACTTTCTTACGATTGAAGAAGAGCCTATTAGTCCAAGACCCTTTCAGACGAAAGTAGATATCTGTCTCTCTCTTCTGTATTTTTGTTACGAGATGTTTAAAGTCATAAAAGACATAACTTTAGAGAAATTAAAATCGCCTTTAAAGATTGATAAAAGTAATTTTTGAATAATATTTACGAATCTTGCTCTCCAAGCCAATACTCTCCATAATGCTCAAAGATTTCACTATCTAGAGTCTTAAATGTAATCACTTCTTTTTTCACTAGATGAAAAATCGCATAGAATTCTAACCCATTCCACTTAACTTTATAGACACAAATATCATTACCTTTTCGCCATTTCATTAACTCTACATCTAAGCCACCTTCAATAATCATTTTGTTAATATCATTGAAATCAGTTTCACTTAACTGAAGACCTAAACGCTTTTTAAATCTATTTATTGCGTGTACCAACGTGCTCACTTCTACTCCTTCTTCTTTCATCAAAAAGAATATGCCTACTTTTTTTCAAATCCCGAATAAAAGTTATCAGAGGAAAGTCTCATATTTTGAGATTTCTCTTTGATATAAAGAAATCATTAAGGTTAAGACTAAGAGAAAAGTGGGAGAAAGATGAAATCATTAACTAATATACTTATGCACTACGGTAAAGTTGCTTCAAAGGGAGGAGGAAATTTGATAGTGGCCATGAGAATTTCCTCATTAATAAATATCATGTTTGAACAGAATGAGAGCTTTACAAGAGAACAGCTAGAAGAACAGATTGAAGGTTTACTAATTGAAATACAAAGACAAATTGATGAAGATAAAAAAGACTAATCAATATCTAAATCTTTCTTTAAAGACTCTGCTAAGCAACTTAAATCAAGCTCTCTGTGTTCATTAAAGAACTGAAGTCCAATCATACTACAATTGTGATCCTTTTCCTCAAACATCTCAGAGATCATTTTAAAATCTTCCGTACGAGGGTAAAGCAATGCCCCCTTCTTAGATTTAAAGTATTCATTATAGGTAAAAATTTGTCTTAAATCTTGATCGTTAGGTCTATTATCTTTTGGAATTTTCCACTTCGTATCTAAGACAATAATATCGTCTTCATTATTTCTATTTGTTAAGAGTATATCAGGAATTAATCTCTTCCCATTCCAGTAGGAAATCATTCTTCGCTCGACTCTATAATTAACAAGAGTTCTCTTGAGTGCTTTATAGACGAACTCTTCAAAGAGATGATTCATATCAAACATAAAGCTTATAATATTAGTATTATTCGCCTTAAGTGTTGGTGCATGATTATTAATAATCATTTTCGCAAGACTTAAACCTGTTTCATAATAATCTGTGTTTCTATCTGTCTTCACATTATCAAGTGAAGAGAGGTTTGGTTTATCTGAAATATGGTCCGAGAAGTTTAAAAGAAGCGCTCTTGAACGAGACTTAATTTTTTTTGAAGTAGTTAAGCTCTCTGTTAACTCTAGAGCATACTTCAAAATCTTATTCATTTCATGATTCACATCATAAGTCTGGTAATAACAATAGGCCTTTGCCTTATTGCTGTGATTAGTAATTATATCTTTTGAAAATAATATCTTTCCTTTGACAGAGTTTCTGTTTGTAGCTGTAAATCGATATTTCTTTCTTAAGCTTACGTGAAGGATATTCTCTACTTCTGTTAAATATTCATTAAAGTATAAATCTAAGATTGAGCCACTTTTTACATGTAAATTTGTATGAGTTCCTCTTTTGGACCTAAAGTCCTTAGAGATTTTGATCATTTTATAAAGGGCCTTTGACCAGTCAGACTTATTGGAGTTTCTCTCTACTTTTGGAAGAACTTCAATAATTAACTTTCCCACCTGGATAATACCTACGTAAAAAGAAAATTTGATACTTCGATAACTTAAAGAATAGTACTGAGAAAACTCTTTATGATACTTCGTGAGTTGTTTGAACTCAGACTCTGATATAGCTACTCGTATGCCATTTTCAAATAAGGCGTCTTCATCAGCAACCCTGATGGTATCGTATTCAAAGACTTGAAGTATATTATTCATATATTTTCTTAAATTTCCAAGATGACCTATCTTTAATAGTGTATGAGTCAAATTCATCGAAATCAGGACTATTTGCTGCAAAAATCTCTTTCCTAACTGGAACCGTCTCTACAAAGGATTTCCCAAGAATCATTTGAATTTTCTCTAAGTCTTCATAGAAGTACTCATTGAGAAGAGGTAAGACCTTCTTTTCAAAAGCATTTCTAATACATTCCTCTGTTTCTAGATTCATAAAGTACGAATGACCTATTTGGTAATCCGCTCCTTTTAAAACTCGAATTCTCTCATTTATCTTCTTCAACATTGTTTTAATATTTATATCACCCACTGACTTAAGTAACTTGTGATTCTCATTTGGGTATTTTGCTTTAAATGAGAACCTACGTCTTAGTGCAATATCCAATGCTTCAACTGATCTATCTGCAGTGTTCATGGTTCCAATGATATAGAGGTTCTTTGGTACTCCAAAGTCATCTTCATCCTCATCACTAAGGGGTAGAGTTAATTTTAATGCCTCATTATTTCCAATGCGCTTGGAGGGCTCAATTAGAGTAATTAGTTCACCAAAAATAGCGGGAATATTTCCCCTATTTATTTCATCAATCACTAGAACGTAATTTTTCACCTTACTTGACTGCGCTGTGCTAGAAACGTTGTAGGAGAATAATTTTCTCATTATGGGAGTGATATACGTTTTTAGAGATGAAGCTAGTATGTCTGCAATTACCGGATTTCTTTTATTTTTAATGAATAAGTCTTTGAATATTTTTCTAAATCTTTTCTCTGCAATATGATGTCCATTACCATTTCTTCTTTCAGTATAAATGGCATTCGTCTTAGTGACGCTAACAGTAAAGGGAACACCTTCATCGAGAGACTTGAATTCAATATACTCTAAACTTTCCTCTATTTCATCAGTGAATAATTTATAACGCTTATCAAATTCTTCATCAATATTGAATTCTCCAGCATTTGTAGAGTTGTAGTTTCGAAGGGCCTCTTCACTAATATTCTTAAAGACTCCAGTCTTCTTTTGATAGGTTAATTTGTCAGATGATTCAACGTCGGGAAAAATACCCTCAACAAAGTTTTCGTATCCAAAGTTCGGATGAAAGGTGACAAAATCAACTTGCTTAGACTCTCTAAACTCATTAAATTTCTTAATGACTTCCTTATAATCTGTAGGAGCGTCATCTCCCATAATAATTTTAAGGGCCTCTCTTCTCACTTCATAGGTCTTTCCTGTCCCAGGGGGACCAAAGAAGATCATATTTAAGTCATGTTTTACTTTTGGATCCATTATTTCTCCACCTGGGGCTTCATTTTCACTATTTGCTATATCTTCAAAACTTAGACTAAAGTTCTTATCGAGCCAGCTCTCTAAGTCTACAATCTGTTCTTTAATAGTTTCAGTACATAAAAAGTACTCATCACCATTAAAGTGATAGAGAACATTCTTAGGATGATAAAAACGTGCTTGTTTTGTATCGAATTTTCTTTGCTCAACGTGATCAATACTTTTGTCGACCTTCAACAGTAAAGGGAACTTTGTACTTCTCTTCTTTTTTAATGAATTAAAAGTGTCATTACAATAAATTGCATCCTCTAAATTTCTTACGTGCTCTTCTGTCATTAACTTCTGGTTAAAGAGATAGTGAAGGCTAGCTTGGAACATTTTCGCAATTTTTGGGTAAGGAAAAACTAGATCAATCTTCTCCTCGTAAATGTATTCAAGAGAGACTCTCCTAGTAGCAGAATCTAATAGGAAGTAATTTTTTTCTGGAAAGTAATCTAAGAGCTCTAAAGTAAAGTCCATTAAGGAGGAATAGCTTATCCCATCCCAGCCAATAGTCTTATAGAACCCTTTCATTGAATTATTTGCAATGGGACAAAATTCAGGCTTCAAGTAAGTAAGCCAAGGAGAATAGACACCATCAGTGACATGATTAATTTTCAAAGCATCGAATTCTTCTACCGCTTGTTTTACTTCTTCTCTCGTCGATGCAAGATTTACAGATATAAGAAATTTTCGAACTTCTTCAAAATTTTCTAATCCTTCAACTTGGTGAACCTTAATTGAAGATTTCCCAGCTCCCGTTATTCCTCGAAGGCCTTTAGGCTTTTCGAGAATCTTCTCTCTATAAAACTCTTCATTTTCCAATTTTAAATAACCAATATATTTAGATATGTTTTCATCCAATGAACTATGATTCGCGATTTGAATAAAGGCAGAGATAGTCTTCTCATTAAATGGTTTCTTACAAGTGTCGATGATTAAATTCTTCATGAGATCACAAAAAATCAATTGCTCTCTTCTCTCTTTAAAAAAGCCTCTTCCCTCTAACTCAGGTACTTTCTCTATAAAGAGTCCGTAGAATTCTTCAGTCATTTCTATCCTTCACAATAATGTTTATAAGGAGTTATCGGGTATTCTTATGCTGATATTAAATAAAAATAACTTCCTTCAACACTGGAGTTAAACACTCCACTTAAGGACTGATTTAGCCTAATTTCTTTAGATGAAGAAAAATTACTATAAATTTCCTTTATTACCTGCCGAAAAGATTTTTGTTGATGATTATGAAAGGTGGAATAATATGACTAAGAAAATAACAAATGAAGAACTAGATTTCTTACTTAAGGCCAAGGTATTTTTAGAAGAAGAATCTGTTCTTATAAAAATATCAAATATTCTAGGTAAACCTTTAGAGCTTCTACATCAAGTACTACCTGAGAATCTGGAAACGAATATTACAAAATACATTCATAAGTCTCTTACCGGTGCACTAAGTATTGCGATGAAAACATCTAAAGAAGATTCTAGCGGAAAAACTTTCGATGAAGCAATCAAAGGAACAAGTAGCAAGAGAATACTTCACAACTGCCTTACAGCAACTACTGGAGTACTAGGAGGTTTCTTTGGAGAAGCCGGACTAATCGTAGAACTCCCCATTACGACAACTCTAATAATGAGAAATATTGTAGAAGTAGGAAGCCAATACGAAGGCCTTAGATCTAGTCCCGACTTTTCACTTCAATGTTTAGAGGTTTTCACTCTAGGTTCAAGTAAATCATCAGAAGATGACGCTCTTGATAGCACCTACTATTCAAGCAGAATGGCCATGTCTCAAGTAATGAGAGATGGAAGTCAATTCATAGCCGCAAATTCAGCAAAAGTAGTTCTTGAAAACGCACAAAAAGGAACAGCCTCTCCAATATTGACTTTCATAACAAGAGTAGCGGCACAATTTGAACTCGTTGTGACTGAAAAAATGTTAGCTGAAATGATTCCCGTTGTTGGTGCAGTCAGTGGTGCAGCACTTAATGTTGCTTTTACAGATTATTACGGGAAGGCCTCTAAATATCACTTTGGAATTATTTATCTTGAAGAGAAGTATGGAAAAAACATTATTGAAGATATCTATAACGACTTAGAAATTAAAGATAAGAAAGAAATACTTGCAGCTTAAACTATCTTAAGCCGCACCATCTACTTATCTTTTATGAAAATAGAGCCCCTTAGCCTCAGTTACACCGGGAAGACGAAGACTACCATCTACGCACGCCAAGACATCTGGATCATATAGATCACATACCTTCCCATTTTTCGCACTCTTTTCTTCGTAAAACTCACAAAATCTTTCCATTGCAACACGAGTCGTATCTCCAGCAACCATGAACTTATTAGAGTTTAAAGTATAGATAAAGGTTCCCATATCATTTGGTTTTTTGTCTGGATCATTTTGGGGGTCTAAGTAAGATTGATTTTGAGCCACTGCTTTTCTATACATTATATAAAGTTCACTTAATCCTTTAATTTCTGGCATTATCTTTCCTTTCTCTAACATTTTTTTCGACTCAAACTCTTCAAACTTATCGTCATATAGGAATTTAAATCTTAGTTTACAAATTTTCTGTATATTTTCCCCCTAACAATCATCATCCTCATCAAGCTCCGCCAGACGTTTTTCTAGCTCCTCTTCACTAATCCTCTTAACCAGCCCACAGTCATATAACATCGCACAGCTAACTCTTAATCTTTCGTTTGCCCTCTCTAGCTTGTCAATTGGTGACAGGTAACCAGATATATAAGCACTACGTAGTACAAATCTAGACAAAATATGATGAAACACAAGAAAAGCTTCTTTTCGACTTGTAATGGCATTCTCTTTTTCTATTTTATACTCTAAAATTGAGCCCTCTATGAAATAACTTCCATTTTCCTCAGAAACAATTAGAGAACTTTCATCGATATCTGTGTACTTTAAAATTTCATTCTTCATGCCTTCCTCCTAGTGGCTCTCTAAACGAACCTTTTTTCGAATCTCACCATCCATCCATTCAACATACTCAATATCCACACACCAATCCTTCTCAGGAACCTGCGGATCAAACAAAACAACGCCTTCATGAGCTTTAATATTTTCAAACACTCTCCCATCCTTCGCCATCACAATTTTCTTAATATCCATATTTGTTTTGTTAACGACCTTTACGCCCTCAGAATAGTTATACGACAGAGACAATTCTCGGGAGTTCTTTAACTTCCTCTCAATCATCATTTTGCACTTCTTAAAACAAGTAAGAGGATTTCTAGGGTTAAAGTGAATAAACTCTCCCACAAACTTCCCCCATTTCAAATCATCATCAATTAAGAACTCACCATTTAAGTTTGTCTTATCAGGAACAATGAAGACTCGATTTCTAAGGTAGAAGAAATTCTCCCTCACCCACAACAACTTCTCTGTTGCAGCGTAGGGATTATCGCTTGGAATCTTAGTTGCTATCCACAGTTCAAGCTCACGATGGTCTAGCGCCCAGTTCACAAACTCAGCTGCGCCATTCATCACCTCTAAGCTCTGAAAGAAGCCGTGCTTTAATATTTCAGGTGGTGTTGCATCTATTGGTGTATCAAAACCAATCTTTTGGTGAATGTTAGCTAAAACACCATCCATATCTAAATAAACAATCATATCTCCTCCCCTATATAGCTCATTACATAATCTGAAAGAAAATCTCCATATAGCGTTAACGCCTCCTCCCTACATTGAGACAAGAATTTTCTCTGCTCGGGTATTCCGCCAATCAGGTAATACCCATCTGCTTCTTCAACAAAGCGAGCTATCCCTCCATCAATGTCGATAAACTTAAATATTTCACTCATTTTCCCTCCTTTGTACAAATAGATCATCTCATGTACAATGGACACATGGTGTCCAATAGAAAATATGAATCAAAGAATATTTATCTTCAGTTATATATTGCTGAAATTTTAAAATCCGTTGATGAGACAAGTGCTCTGACAGTGACAAGTATATTTAATAAGCTTGTTTCGATATACGAATTCGCTGGGACACGAAGGACAGTGGCAAGAAATATTAACGGGATGTCTAATGAATATAAATTACTTAGCGTCGGCGATAAACCTGTAAGATACTGGATCGACTCATTTTACGAAGCTGACTATAAAGTAGATCTATCTCCATCTCAAATACAGATTATTCTATACTCCTTAAAAAATTTGAAAAATACATCAACAGGACCTCTTATAAAATTACTACGTAATACTGAAGCAAATTTATTAGACAAAGTTCCTTCCATTGTAAAAAAAGAACTTAAGTATTCTTTAAAATCATACAAGACCCTTTCAGAAAAACCTAAGGCAGTTACCTATCCCAAGAATAATATTATAGACATTCTTCTCGCTATACGGAAGAAGCACTGGGTTACCGCGAATATTAAAGATATGACATTAGACTTTGATGGAAGACATCTTGCTAGGAAACTTGCGATAATAAATATCTGGTTTATTGATGGCCTACCTATGTTAAAAATATATGATGCGACAGATGGGAAGTATAAAGAATATTGTGCCACTATTTTTAACTCTGTTAAAATAACAAAAGAAAAAGTTATAGGGGTAAGTTCTTTATAGAGCTATAAAACTATTAAGAGGAAATTTATGTACGACTTTATCGGTGACACACACGACCAAAGAGAAGAACTAGAACAATTACTAACGAAAGTAGATTATAAAATAATTAACGTAGTCTATGAACAAAGAAAAGAAAGCTATTTTTCCTTGGAGACTTTATCCTCAAATAATTTATGAAGCTTTCTTTTTAGTTCTATTCTTCAGTCCTCTAGGGATTAAATCATTGTCTTTCATGTACTTTAAAGTTCTTTTTACAAAAATCTTTTTTTTATCAAACTTTATATTTTTTTCTTTATGCCAATTATTATAGAACTCATGCAAAATACTGTTATCGTCGAATTCAACCTTTCTTATGAGAAAGTCATTCCAAATAGCATAGAGAGTTGCGATGACCTCTGCTTTCTCAAGGTTCATATTTTTAAATAGCCTTAATATGCCATAAACTTCTTGTTCATGACCGCGTATTAGATTTTTAGAGATTGTTTCATAATGCGGTAAACATTTAACATTACTAAATATTGTTTGATTGTCATTTTTTACTGCACTAAAGGCACGAACCTTTTCTCCAAGTTTAATAAATGAGTTAGTTTTATCATATAAAAATTTATAATTTACTGGACCAGCCGCATCTCTCGTATATGAGGTATCTAACTCTTCATCTAGTATACTATCTATCATATAATAAACTTTTTGAAATTTTGTTAGTCCAAGTGTTAAATCTCCCTGAAGCTCATTAAGTATGAATAGTCCTACAGAAAATTGTTTTTCAAGGCTCTCTCCAAATCTCCCTTTTGAGGATAAAGGTACTATCCGACTCTCAACTGAAGCCGTAATATCTTTTTCGATAGAGTTATTAATATTAATAAGTTGGGTAACATTCAAATCTAACAGCTTTTCCTTTCTCTGTATTATTTTTTTTATCCCTTCAAAATCCTTAGACAAAACTCTCTCTAATTCATTCTTTCCGAGAATCTCTAGCAACACATTCTTTTGAACTTTTAATATCTTATTGCCTAATTCTCTAAAAATAAGAAGTTGAGACAGACAGTTGCAGTACCTTGCCTCTTTTATAATTCTCTTCATAAGTGTTAGATTTGACAAATGTGGAATAGGTATCGGGACATAATTAGCAGTAACATAATCAGAATTTTCCTTTATCCAGGATGAATTAACTATTGACTGAACTAAGTAGACAACATCAATTCGTTTTAATCCATTCGTTGAAAAGACTGGCATAAGATCAAGCTCGGAACTACGAAAGAAGTGAGCTTTCCCTCCTTTGGCAATATCTTTTAATACATAAGAATTAGTAAATCCTGGAAGTCCAACCTGCATACTGGTAAATCCTTTTGAGTCTTTCATCGAAGAATAAATGACTTTATCTTGAACATCATGATTAGAACTCCAAGAGCATACTCCTCCTCCATCGCTAACTGTCTTCTTTTTGTTGTAACGAGGAATGGTAAATCTATCATCAAAATAGATAAAACTATAACTTGATGATGCCACAGAATACTTATCACTTTCTTGTAGCTTCAAACTATTTCTGACATTAGATTCGTCGAAAACCATTCCTTTATAAATTATGGAGGAGATCAACATACTTATATACAGCTCAGCATTCTCTTTATTTCTAACCGGAACTAATGAGAATCTTTCAATGTACTCCCGAACCCTATTATTAATTTTATCGTACTTCTTGCCACCCTCAAAAACCTCTAAAGCAAAGTCTTTCACAAACCTATCTGTACATATCGGTAAGATAGACTTCTTTGAAACTCTTTTAACTTCTTTTGCTAAGACAAAGAGTTCTTTAAGCTTTTCAACTAAGTGAGATGGATCCTCATCTGTGAACAGTTCTTTATAGCCAGTAACTAAGCCCGTATACTTCTTTTTGACAATTGACTCTTTCGCTTTTGGCTTGTAAAAAGGTAAGCAATTGTTTATCGTCGTAATTTTTTCGCCAACCACAAATGAATAATTATTATCTTTTTTTGGGTAAAGTTTTTTAACGGCTATATCTTTTTCTCCAGCTAAGTAATGATAGCGTTCATCTAAAGATCTGTTGTTATTGCCTTTCGACTCTCTTAAATCATAATAATCAATGCCTGAGTTATCATTATAAATGACTTTAACATTATCTAATTTAGACATAGTAATTATACATGTTGCAGACTTAACTCCGTCAAACATTCCACCACCGAAGTGGTGAATTTCATGGATTTGATAGTTTTCATATAAATATTTTCTTAAATGTATAAATGACTTCTTTGCCAAATATGAATCACTCGTAATTAGTGAAACAACCCCTAATTCATTTATATATCTGTCTATAGCTCCCATAAACCATACATAATCATCTCTAATTCTGTCGTCTTTAGTCTTTTTATCTGATAAATAGTCTAATAGAGTAAATTTACCTTTAAGACTTTCCAAAGTTCTCGAACTATTTCCATTATATGGAGGGTTAGTCACAACTAATGTATACTCCTTAGCTTTTTTATATTTATTAGTAATAATCTTTTCAACATTAACAAGATCTGCCCTTTCCGCATTATCTTCGAAGAGTAGACAGGACTCCCAATATTCACTTTCTGAAATGTTCAAAGAGTCTGTATTAAAAACATCGACAGTATCTAACTTGCAAACACTACTCTTCTTAAGGTTGTTTAACAGAGCAACATATATATTTATTTCTGCTAAGCTAGCAGCCATTGGACTTATATCAAAAGCTACAATCTTTTTAGAAAGATTTTCATTTGTTAAGCTTGATAGTTGATTAATACCTTCAACTACAAATGCTCCAGATCCACATGCCGGGTCCAGCAGTTTCAACGAAGAGATATCTATATCCTGTTTATTTAAAACCTCTATTACTCTTTTCCACATAAACTTAACCAAAATACTTGGTGTATAATATTGCCCAAATACCTTTTTGACACCACTGTTAAACTTTTCAGAAAATTGTTCAAAAAATCCACCTAAAATATCACCATCATATTTACCATCTAAGAGAGAGGCTTTAAGATCAAGTTTTGAGAATATCAAAATAAAATTTCTGAATGATTCAGTTTCCATAATTTCTGAATCATATATCCAATTAAAATAACTATTTTTTTTAAGAATTTTCTTATAAGCAGGTGTTGTCTCGTTCGCAATAACTTTAAAACCTTCTTCTAAATAGATAGAGACATCTTCCTCTTGGTAGTTAAAGTTTGATATAAAACAACTAGAAGAAGAGATCAATCCAGCTTCTCCTGAATATAAATCTTCAACATATTTTTGTACAAAGAATTTTGCAATATAATTGTAAATAGTCGATAGAACAAACAGTTCTCTTTCAGTTGGCTCATCTCTTAAGTCTATTGAACTAGCCTCATCATCTGGAAAGCGAGTGGACAAGAACAAACGATAGGCAACCTTTACTTTTGAAGCTTGCTTCATTAGTTCAGTTTCAACATAATCTTTTGTTCTTTCGTACAGACCATACTTGTAACTTTCTTCTGTACTTAAAATTGTAGATGATAAGTCATTGCAAAATTTAGATAAAGATGCTTTATCTTTAATAATATATTTTTTTCCACACCTACTTTTTTTAAAATTATTAAATTTTATATCCATTGCATTTATAAATTTGTTTATTTCGACTACTCTATCTTTCTTTAATTTTTGTTCAAAATTTATAAACATTGAGCTATTTGTAATTATAGCAACTATTTTATCTTGAGAAATTTCCCCAATATGATATTTTTTAATAGATATAAGAAGCTCATCACTTACCTCTATTAAAATGGCCTTCGTAAATGAGAATAAAACTAAGTGATTTATAGTGACTTCGTGGTTTAAAATATATTCAACTATTTTTTCATCTAAATACTTATTTACAATTTGCTCACCTTGAAGGTTTTTAAACTCTTTCGGCAATTTACATTCGAATACGACCCTTGCTTCCTTAACACCTTCATGTTCAACGTAACATACAAGATCAGGTTTTTTTCCATTGTCATTTGTCTGATCAAAATCTAACTCGAAAAAGTTATATTTATTTTTAAGGAATGGTAAAAGAACATTAGCAGTATAATTATTCTCATCTTTACCACTTTCTTGAGTCTTTAGAAATTCTCTAGTAATATCGTTAATTTCAGTTATAAATACTTTTTTCATATGTTTATTTTAAAATAAAAATAATAGAAATCTACGAGGCAAAAGAGGTATGGAAATTTGGTGTTGACTCAGCATCTCCGACGCAAAGAGTCAAACAAAAAGAATTCTTACTGCAAATGATATAACCGTTTTCTATATTTTTTCAATTTTTTATATCTAGCTTACATTCAACAAAATCATTTATTTTATCAAGATTTCTTGATTACAAACAGCGAAGATACCAAGTAAGTAAACTTCTGTAATAAATTCATTTACTCACACACGTGCCTCAAAATGAGACCAAATATTTTTAACATAATTAAAAATGGGTTCAATATAAACTCAAGACTCAAGAACGAATTATATTTACCCGATGAAATTTATTATAAGCCGAATAAACTTCTGGAGAATCAATGAGTCATTTAGCATTAAAAATTTTAGAAGAGTTTAGTGATGAAGATAAATTAAAGTCAAAAAATTATCAAAAGAAGCATATATAATCTATCAAGAGTTATCAAAAAAGAAAAGGTTAAGAAAATCACACATTTGGTAAACAAAAAAAACATACCTAAGTTCTTTTTTATCTTTGCAAAGCTCCTAAAAAGACATTCATGGGACGATAAAAAGAATGTATGGAGCGTAAAACATTACGCTCCTACTTTACTCAAGTCCCTATAAAACAAAACCCCACCCATCTCATCAAAAACAACTGTCAAAGCTCCATCAATCTCTCCTAACCTCACAAACCCAAGCCCCTCATGCATCCTCTGAGAAGTCTCATTCCCCATCGCCACACAAGAATAAAGACAAGTAGCTCCTAAATCTCTAAGCCACTCAAATCTCTTTTTAGATAAGAACTTCGCAATACCATGTCTTCTCATATCACTAGAGACAACTATCCCCATTCCGTAATAACCAGATGGTGATTCAAATTTTATCTTTTCTTTGGGAACACTTTCACTATGATAGTACCTACAGAAACCTACAACTCTCCCTTTGAGTTTTGCAACAAAGACTCCATACACTTTTCCATCACAGTATTCTTGAATTTCTCTCTCTACATTAACCCTTAATGACTTCTTATCCATTTTGGGATTTCTCTCACTCATGAGTTCGAACACTGATTCTACATCTTCAGTCACGGCTAAGCTAAAAGTGAGCTCTTTTGATAGGTCAAAACTTTTAACACTGTTATCAAATGGCTCATCTACTTTCATTTAACAACACCCATGCTCCTCCGCCTCATCCCTATGACACCTAATCCACTCATAAACCACCGCCGCCAAAACAGTCCCAACCACAGGAGCAAACAAATACAAACTAATATAACTATAATCATTCTCTAAAATTGCAGGAGCAAGACTTCTAGCAGGATTCATACTAGCACCAGTTAAAACTCCACCCAGTGCCGCATCAATCGCCACCGTCGTCCCAATAGCAATTCCTGCCAACTCTCCCACTGCCCTTGAATCAGTCGCCACACTTATAATCACAAACATAAGCGCAAAAGATAATAGTGCTTCAACTAGAAAACCTGAAGCATAACTAAGCGTTAACGCCTCCGTAGAAATAAGAGTCGTTAAACCAAAGTTATGTCCACCATCACTAAAGATCATAAGATGTAACAGACTCGCTAAAATGGCCCCAATACATTGAGACAGAATATAACCCGGTACTCTAAAACCTGGGAATCTCTTCACACAGTAGAATGCAATAGTCACTGCAGGATTAAAGTGAGCACCCGAGATATGCCCTACGGCGTAGATCATCACTGAAACAATGCCACCAAAAATAAATGGTATCAGTATTGGACTAAAAGCTCCTGCAAGTTTTTGTGAGAGGATCGCTGCTCCACAACCAAAGAAGACCAGTAGAAAGGTTCCAATAACTTCTGAAATATATTGGGAAAGAACGTGTTTTTGTTTGCTCATGGTAAATCCGTATTTATGTTTTTAGGTTTAGATTAGTTCTTTGTTATTTTCTTATTCAGCTCTTCAATATCATCGAGAATCTTAATAAAATTCTCTCCAAAGGGAGTAATCGAATATTCGACCTTTAGCGGTAACTCTTGAAACACTTCCTTCTCTAAAATCCCAGACTCTAGGTTTCTCTTTAAACAGCTATTTAAAACCTTAGTCGATAACCCCTCAACACTTCTGACCATCTCTCCAGGTCTCACCACTCCATCTCTAATCATAGAGTAGACAGTTAGTGACCACTTACAGCCAAAGAAGGTTTCAACCATTGTGGCGGCCTTTTTAGGGGGAAGTTTTCTGATTACTTTTTTTTCATTTTTATTTTCAGTCATATCAACAACATGTACCAGTTGGTACCTACCCCACCAGGAAGTACGTACTTTTTTTTAACTCAATTCTCCACTAGATTATAAAACAACAGAACAATTTTGCAAACTAAGGAGCAAATATGAGTGAACAAAACCTAGCATTAATAGTCGGTGGATCAAGTGGAATTGGTTTAGAGACAGCAAGAAGACTTGCTAAGAATGGCAGTACTGTACTCATTACAGGACGAGATGAAGAGAAGCTTAAAAGAGCTGCTGCTCTCATTAAAGAAGACGGTGGCAGTGTAGAGACTTATATTGTCAGTCTCTATGAGCCGGAAGAAGTGAGTAAGTTCCTTTTAAAAATTAGCGAAGAAGGACGCCATATAAAGTACCTGGTAAACGCCGCTGGATATTTTAAACCTGTGAGTTTTCTTGAGCATAAAGAACAGGATTACGATCAACAAATTGATCTCAATAAGTCTTTCTTCTTCATCACTCAGGCAGCAGTGGTTAATATGAAAGAACATGGCGCAGGCTCCATAGTAAATATTGGTTCCATGTGGGCCCATCAATCAGTTAAGGCCACACCCTCTTCAGCCTACTCAATGCAAAAAGCGGGTCTACACTCACTGACGCAACACTTAGCGATGGAATTAGCTGACTATGGTATTAGAGTCAATGCAGTCGCCCCAGCAGTGGTTGTCACTTCAATATATAAATCCTTCATAGAAGAGGATAAGATAGAAGAGAGCCTACAAGACTTTAATTCTTTTCACCCCATTGGAAGAGTTGGCAGAACAAAAGACGTGGCCGATTCAGTTGAATTTCTTCTCTCAGAAAAAGCTAGTTGGATAACGGGAGAGATTTTAAATGTTGATGGTGGTGTCATGGCCGGGAGAAACTAATGCTTAAGAACTTCAATATGGATTTTACTAAGGACGTTGTGATTAGAACACGGGAGCAGGAGCTGCTCCCCTCTCCAGCAGCTGGAATCTTCAGAATCCCCCTAGAGCGAGAAGAGCTAGAATCTGGTCGCACCACTTCCATCGTTAAGTACGAAGCTGGAACTAGTTTTAAAGCTCATCCCCATCCTAAAGGAGAAGAGATCTTTGTCCTAGAAGGAGTCTTCTCTGATGAATTTGGAGACTACCCTGCGGGAACTTACCTAAGAAATCCCCCTGGCTACGTGCATGCTCCCTTTAGTAAGGATGGATGTGTCATCTTTGTTAAGCTCAATCAGTTTAAGTCTGGTGATAGGGAGCGAGTTGTTAAAGATACTGGAAGTGCTGAGTGGGTTCAGGGTTATGGAAACTTACAAGTCATGCCACTCGCCAGTTTTGAAGCAGAGGGCACCGCCCTTGTGAAATGGCCTAAGGGAGAGAAGTTTGTTGCTCACTCCCACTTTGGCGGCGAAGAGATTCTCGTACTCTCTGGAACCTTTAAAGACGAACACGGAGAATATCCAGCAGGCACTTGGATTAGAAGTAAACATCTCTCCTCTCACTTACCTTGGGTGGATGAAGAGACGGTTATTCTTGTGAAGACGGGTCATTTGGCTACTTGAGGTAGATATAAATACACATTACATATTGAGATCAATCACCTGCGCCAGTAGATAACTGAGATAAATATATTTATCAGGTGCTGAATTCTTACAAGTTTCAGAAAGGGTTCTTTCTACAATTCTCTGAACGCCATAGAGATAATCCTCTCTGGCCTCTCCTTGTAGTGATAAACCTATTTTAAGATTACTTTCTAAAGCTTGAATGTTCATATCTATCTCCCGTTAGTTATAATCTATAGACGAGAGATAATTATAAAAATTCCATATCTATCTTATTGCACTTTCTTATTCAAAGATTGTTCAACGATAGAGAGTTGATCAAAATATAGAGTCAATGATTTGGCGAAAGTGACCATTTTGAGAACACTATTATCTTGTTTTCTAAAATTTGAGATAATTCCAGATAGAAATATATGGGCCATTCCCATCGCCTCTTGCAATTCTTCATCATCTTCAAAGCCAGCTTGGAGATAATTCTTCTTAATTTCTTCTAACATTAAACTGATAATTTTCTGAGACTTCTCATTCATATCAACTCCTTTAGATGTGGAGTTGATGAGACGAGAATAATTTGAAAAAGTTCTAGATATTATGCTGCTTTATCATTATTAGTTTTACTTGTATCGCTCCATGCTTGTTTGGCATGACTAAATAACTTCTTAGGATTAAAGTCTTTCGATAGCTTCTTCCCCTCTTCTTTTAAGTCGCCAATTATGGTCTTCATATTATCAGGACAAAAATCAACTCCTTCTGCCTCTGACTTATAAATGCAATCAATGACATAACCAACAGCGTAAGTTGCTGAGAAAACCATTGCAAAGGTAGTGACTCCTCCCCAATAAGGTACAATTGTTCTATAAAGCGACAGAACCAGCTGTTGAGCACCAAAAGCTAGCCCCATAGTCATCCCAATATTTTTAATAAGCTCCTTTAATTCATCAAAAGAAGGGTTCTTACCATAGTGTTTCGCAATATTTCTCGCCATCACACATTGAATTAATGTGAGACCAACAAAGTCACTTCCAGGAATAAGAGAATTGGGAAGCATAGCAAACACAGCACAAATGGCAGCGTACTTAGAAATCATTTTCTTAACTGGATCATCGTTTGATGACTGGTCATCATTTTCAATATGTTCGCTAAGATTTTTTATAAAAGTTTCAATTTTATGAAGCATTCTTTTTCCCCTTCAAATTATTATAAACTTTGTGAATTTCTTGCCACTTAATTTGTAAAAACGTAAACGGTAATGATTTTAAAATTTCTTTATTTGAATCCGAAAATAGACCACCAAAGAGTTCTCTCTTTATCTTGATCCATTTTTCTTTATCTTTTGATTCTTTAGTAAGCTGATCTAGACATTGAGCCAAGAGGTCCTCTGAATACTCAACTTTGTTATCATGCGCTATTCTTAGATAAGTATACGCATTTTCAGCATCTCCCTTACTAAAAAGGTACCTTCCTTTTAACATATTGAAATTGCTCTTATCAAAGCTCTCCAAGATCTCTAGATACTCGTTTATATTATCGGATTCACCCAATATTATTTGGCACCTTAGATAATCCACTAAAATATACTTAAACTCGTCTTCATCTCTTTTATTCAAGGCAATATCTAACTTCTTTGTAATTGAGGCCAGTATGAATTTTATTTCATCGTAATGCAGCTGACTTAAACCAACTTCATCCCTTACTTCTTGAACATTTTTAAACATTCTTTCAACTGCTTTTCTCTCAATGGGAGAAAAGGCCATCCACTCCATAAGTTTCATCACAAGAACAGATTGTCTTTCCAATTGTTCTACGTAGTCGATTTTAAATTGGTATTTATCTGGTTCTTCTGCAATTTTCTTTTCAATCTCAGCAATTGGATAAACTGCACAAGCGAGAGTTCTTTTCGTATTTATGACTTGTAAGAAATCAATTATTTTTGATCTATCAACCTTTGATAAGTCAGCTCCATAATCAATAACAGAAACTAATAAATCTTGAACACCATCAATAGTTAAATTGAAAAACTTTTCAAAAACAGCTCCACCGAGTTGCAATGATTGATTTAAAATACCAAGTAAGCTACCTTTCTTCTTCATTATCCAATCATCCCAAAGTCAAATTCAAAATCTTCATCAATCCAGTGATCAAACTTTGGACCAAGTTCTGCTTCCCAAGGCTCTGAAGTCGCTAAAACTTCACATAGGTCATCAATATTCGCTTCAACATGAGAGAGTTTAACTCCTACATCAACAATTCTATCATCATCAAATTCATCAGCGATCTCACTAGGACAAATGATTTTCACATCCTCAGGCAGCTCATCTAATGTTCTTTGAATATAACTCTTATCTAAGCTCATTTTAACTTGATACTTTTCTAAAATTGTCCCGTGCTCATCAACACCGTAAATATCTACAGCTTCATGAGAGGTAGAAGTTGGAATCACATAATTCGCCTCAAAGTCAGGTCTCATTTCTAATTCTTCTAAGACCTGCACTTCACCGTGAATTCCTTTTAAATTAGAAATAATTCCATTAAAAGAATCTTGTGAATAGCTCGCATTTTTAAAATACTCTGCGGCCTCTTCTAAAGTCGACTCATCCACATCGTTTGTCATACGATTAAGCGCAAAGAGAACTTGATCTTCATTAGATTCACCTAAAACATCGTGAATTCCAGAATCAACCTCAATACCACCTTCAATGGTTTCAAATTCTATTTCTTCACTACCTTCAAATAAAAAATCAAATAGGTCTAACATCTTATACCTCCGCCCCTAAGAGAGCTCGCTGAGCAAGACTAGCTTGCTCAGGTGATTCTTCTTTATATTTTTCTAAAATCTTATCTATTAAAGCAAGTGCATCTACACTTCCCAATTTCTTGGCATTGGTAAGCGTTTCCCAAGCATCTTTATTATTACCGTTGGCAAAGAGACATAGTGCAAACTTATACCAATATTCAGGGTTTGCTGGTTCAATCAGAGTCAGCGCTTTATATCTCTCCATACTTCTTTTTTCTGAATGTCTAAGCTTATTCGCTTTATCTATAATGCTCATATCTAACCTACCATCTTATATTTTTTTTCTAATTTCTTTTTAAAGTTAAAAACAATTTTATTAATCTTCGCTTCTGTTATTTTTGTCTTAGCTGCAATCTCTTTATTTTTCTCACCAACAAGATACATTTCAATCACACGTCTGTTGGTAAATTCTAATTCGATAAGCTCATCTCTTATAATTTTCTTCTCTTCCATTTTCTCATACAAGCTATGAGCACACTGCTCTTCTACAAAGACGAATGTATCCAGGCTTTCTTCCGAACCTTCTGCTGTTTTAATTTGAGGATTAATTTCATTAAGACTAGCTTGCCCAAGTTTAGACTTAGAGTAGTCTTTGGCAGTATTTAAGGCCACCGTGTATATAAATGAATTAAGTGCAGCACCAGATTCTTTTGCATAAAATTGAGTTAGTGCTGTTCTATGTAATTTTAATAAGACTTCTTGATAAACATCTTCCGCTTTAAATTCATCATAAGCTGTGTGAAATTTATAAAGGTGAGATTTAACTGCCTTTAAAATTGCTTTCTTATGACGAAGAATAATTTGTTTCCACGCAAGTTCTTCACCTGCAAGCGCACGCTTTACGAGATCTCTTTCTTCTCTAATTTTCAGTTGTTTTGTATTTAAACTCATAGTTCTCCTATCGGTAAAATCACCAATAAAATTAGTCTAACAGGCGCTTACCACCTAATTTCCTTACGAAATAAACAACATTTCTTCCCTGTGAGATGATCTCTGTTGGATACATCCCTTCCTTGATAAACTCTTTTAAATCCCCTTCGTCATAGGCCCTCACATACATCTCCATTAATGATTCTTTATAAAGTTTTTGAATTCTATTCTTAGATTTCCTATTCTTCTTCATCTGGTATTCCCCTTGTTTAGTTAAGGACTTCCTGGCCTCTTGATATGTTCTGCCTATTCCTTGAATAATGTGTCTTTTCTTATGACGAGTTATTTTCAGAAAACTTCCCTGTCTGATTATGTTAATAGTAACGATTCCTTTAATTACGGTGAGTTGAGGGCCTTCAAAAGTTGATTTTTCTTCGATTTCATAACATTCATAGAGATCCATTGTGCTGTCTGCTTCATCACAGGCAATACTAGGAATGTCTGCGATGAAGAGACTTAAATCCATCTCTTTATTGATGATTTTAAAATTGAACACACAGGTAAATAACCTTTGCTCTTGCTTACAGTTTATTATTTCGATGTTTGAGATTAATGGACCATTAGAGATAGAGATTCCCCCTCCAAGCTCCATATCATTCTTAAGGTGAAAGATTCCACTCACCACACCCTCTTTAAGTCCCACCAACAAGTAAGCATCTTCAAGCGCCGCAAGCTTGGAAGCACCACTGCCTGTAATGGTTAGAGCAAAACAAGTTGTTGAAATGAATAAGCTAAATATTGTCATTATGTATCTCATAAAATATAGACGAATTTTTCTAGATATTATTCGTCTATGGTGCAAAGGAGCTTAATTATGAGCAGTTTATTTAGAGAAATGATGCCAGACAATTTAATGGAGCTAGCTTTCACTGGAGGACTTACTATGAGTATTTCCTTCCTAAGTCTAAAAGCAATAAAGTATTACCGCAATCAAGGTCTAAGCGTTAAGGAAATCGAGGAGCAATATAAGAAAGTCATTAAAGAGAAAGAAAAAATGATTAAAGATAAAGAGCTTGAGCTACTTCGAAAGCTACAAGATATAAAAGCTCACTATGAAGAGGAATTACAAGAGAACACTATTAGTGATGAGGCGCAATCTTATCTAAGGACAATATAAGATGAGACATATAATCGTTTTGATCTTGATATTGGTACTAAATTCAAAGGCCAATGCTTGTGAATCTAGTGCCCCTTGCATTGAAATCAATGTAGTGAATGAAGAGTTCTTTGAAGCTGCGATATTTGAGAGACTAGAACAAGTCACAGATACTGATAAGGATCTTAGCTCTTATTTAAAAGACCTGAGCTCTCCTTATATAGGAATCCCCTACGTATATGGCGGAACGACACAAAGTGGTATTGATTGCTCTTCCTTTACGAGAACTATATTTAAAAATCTAGGCATTTTTTTACCCAGAACCTCTGCACAACAATTTGATGATCATAGGTTGATGGATGCCGATGATGAATTACAACCATTTGATTTACTATTTTTTAAAAAGTCTCGTTACTCTAAGATAAGTCATGTGGCGATCTACTTGGGTGATGGAAAAATGGTGCATTCATCTAAAAATGAAGGCGGAGTCTATATATCTGAATTTAATAATTCAGGCCTATGGAGACGCTTATTTTATAAAGCAAAGAGATTAAAAGAATTTAACCTGGAGAAGAAATATGAGAATTTTACAACTACTGACTCTTAGTTTAATCGTGGGCTGCTCTGGCCAAAACTACTATAGAAACGAATCTGATATTAGAGATATCCAAAAGTTACAAAAAATTGAGTTTGTAACTTACTTAAAGAACAATAGCTCAAACGCTTTAAAAGAAAGAGTGTGCCAAGGAGTTTTTGGCAGAGAACAAAATATGCAGGAATTCATTACCAAAGCAGAGGCTTCAGCGTGCCTAATTTCGCTTCTGCCAGAGGTAGAGGTACAAAATGTAGTCATTCCCTATAAAGACATTGAAAGAGGTTCAGCTCTGGCTAACTACGCTTATCTAATGTCTACTTTGGAGATCCTAAAGTCCAACTCTCCCTATGAATTTGGGGCCAATGATAACGTACCAGGCTCTTCTCTCATAAATTCCATAGAGAAAATAAATAATTTAAAAAAATAGAATTTTTCTCTCCCATCTTCGTCTATTAGAAAAACATGATGGGAGCGAAATATGATTGATTTAAATTACACACTAGCAGCAATTCATAAATTTTCACATTCTATGCATTTAAAAAATGCCATTTCTGATTCTCTTGGAGTTATAAATAATAAGTTCAATGGCTTCAATGATCGAGATAAATGGCTATTCGCACGTGCTACTCATTATATCGCATATCATAGTGAGGCAGAGTCCATTGGAGTTGCCTTAGTCGCAATGTATAAAGAAAGAAATCATCAAAAAGCAGTTCAATTCTTAGAACAGGCGTTTAGCGAAAATCCAGATAGTGAATTAGGGAAATTTTGTTATGCAATTAATGCAGTAGAAAGCGACCCTGTCACAACGAATCTCTTAGACTTTTATACTGAAACAACAAGTTGCCCAGCAATAAATGGCCTATTGGCAAACTTCTCGTCGTCCAAGGGAAATATTCCACAGTCTATGGACTTTTATATTGAACAAATTAAAGGCACGGACTGTAAGGAATCAAGAAAGAAGACATTACATTTATTAAAAAATGCAGCAAAGAAATTCTTTTCTAAGAATAATTTGGAATTTAATTCGTCAATATTTAAAGAGATTGCTTAATAGGGAGAATATTATGAAATCTATGACCAATTACTTATTTATCTTTTTTATACTTTTACAAACGACTTACGCTAATCAATGTGAATCAGATAGCTTTAGAGAAGAAAATATCTGCATCATTGCTGGTGGTGCAGCAGACACTACTAAAACACTCAACTTGGCCCATGCAAGGTCCCTATCCCTAAGAAATGCCAGGATCATTGCCTATGAGAAAATGGCCGAGAGACTAGAGGGAGTGATCATTGGAGCACAAACCACTCAATCGGGAGATCTTATTTCTGATGGGCAAGTTAAAACCATTGTGCAAGCAACACTTAAGAACGTTGAAATTCAAAAGGAATCAGTCTCATTCTTGTCTGATGGATCCCCTTGGGCAGAAGTGACATTGAGTGTTCCTAAGAAAGGAAAAATGGGTGTGGAGACTAAAGTTTTAGAATTCACCAATGGTCATAATAGTTTAAAAGAAAAAGATGAAATCATTGTTATTGATCTTAGGGAATATAATTATAAGAAGTCTCATTTCTATGAGCTTAAGTCCCCTACTAAAAAGATCTTTGCTTTTAATTCATTCATTGGAAAGTCTGCAAGATTTGTTAAAGATGTTGATCACTTTAGCGGAAAAGCGATTAAGTTAATGAGACCTATCAAGATAGATAACTCAAATATCATTCTTAACGAAACTGATGCAATAGCATTAGTCATGGCAGAACATAGCAAGAACATTATTGAGAAAAAGAACCTCTACATCTTAACTAAATAGGACAGTAGTATGAGAAATTTCTTATTAAAGATTATTTTATCTATCACCTTTACAGCATGTTTCATGTCTAGCGAGAAGTTTAGTCAAATAGCAGAAGTTTATACAGTAGAAAAATGTCATATTTTCAAGACCTTTCCAAGGTCAGACTTCCCGCAAGTGATCAGGTCAGAGTCAGGCCTGTTTAATAAATGTTTTAGTAAGTTAAAGTCTAAGAACATCAGACTCGTTGATAGAGATAATGAAGGCAAAGTTTTAAATGAACTGATGAGACAATCTACCTTACCTACCAATACCGTTATTCCCATTGGAGAAATAATTGTTCCAGGTTACCTAGTAACGCAGAAGAATCTTATTGGTTCGTATAATAAAGAAGTGGTGGTTAAGCTAACTTCAATTGCCTCTGGAGAAGTCATATGGAAGAGATCTAGTAGCAGTAACTTCTTAGATGAGAATTTTCTCATCATAGCATTGATCGTAATATTAATTAGTACAGGCCTCATCATTAAAATATTTTTTAAACCATTTGAAATAGCTGGAAAAATAAAGGAGTTAAAAGAAAGTCATCGAGATGTTTATAAAGAAGCCATTGCAATCTCCCATGCAGGAAATTTCAAAAGTGGAGTTGATCTATTAATTAAAAGTGCCCAACTAGAAGATTGTTTAGAGACAAAGAACAAGGCCTTGAAAAAATTAAGTGAAATAAAACTTAACCTAGGAACTGAATGATGAATATACGTGAAATAGCAAAAAGTAAGAAAATCACTCAAAAGAAACTAAACTCTATAGCTAAAGAATTTGATGAAAACATTACCAATCTAACGAAAAATAACGCTCACCTCTTCTTGTTACAAACTCTAGAGCAAATGAACATCTATGCAGATCTCTATGTCTACGAAGGTAGATATCCCACTGAGGAGCCCGAAATAGTGGACATGAGCACAAATGACTTAAACTATGCGAGGTGTATTGGGAGAATTCGTTATCAACAACTGCTGTGTAAAGAGTTTGATGAAAGTCCTTCTGGAATGGAATTAATATTAAAACATCAGTTCTACCATATGGTAGGTCTTTGGTATGACAGTGATCAGGAGATGATTAAAAATAACATGAGTAATTTTGATTATGAAACGAAATTGGAGCAACTTAAAATTGAAGTGATTAGTATATTAGATATAATAGATTCGAGGCTAATCAAAGACATGAAAGACATTGAGTATAAAGAATGGGAGGATTTTATCACTCCTATTTTTCTAACCTATAAGTTTCATCTTCTATTATCAATGGAGTAGCACTAGACAGGTTAAGATCAGATTAAAGTTAAGTACAAAGAAAACGATAAGTGACTATAATGTGGAGATAGGATGAAGAGAATCGGTACAGCTATAAACCCAGAGAACTATAACAGAAGAACTTATAAAGGCTTCAGCGATTGGTTTTTTGATGAAGTATTTTGCATGCAAGGTCGCCTTGGACGTCTAAACTTCTTCATCATTATCGTAACCCTACATTTTTTAGTATTAGGAATTTCCGCTATTTTAGTTCCTCTCTTTCCTCCAGTTGGTCTAATTTTATTTCTTGGTTTTTCATTTCTTTTATTTAATAGTGGATTAAAGCGAGTGAGAGATATAAGGGACTGTGACGAAGTTGGTGTGCCTACTGCTGTAGGTTTATTTATCTGCTCTTTCATTCCTGTTATTTGGCAATTAATGCTAATCGGTCTGGTCTTTATCCCTAGTCGTGGACTAAGTGAATTATAAGAGAGGAACATGTTCGAAATGGAACTATTAAATATGAGTTAAGTTTTGAATTTCTTAGCTTGCACTTTAAAGATAGTATTCATGCAATTTACACCATCTTGGAGTGCTTGGCTGGCTATTTCCTGCTCTCTTTGAGTCATGTTGCCCCATGGTTCAGGTTCCCATCGAGCAAGTGTTGGAACAATATTTTCTTCTTCATCATAGGTAACATCTACCGTTTGTATTAAGAAAGTATCTTCCATAGGTGTGTATCTTCCCTCAACATTGTCGCCAAGAATTTTGTGCATAATATTTTTCAAATTTTCAATATTTTCTTCTTTAAGCATCTTCTCATTAAGTAAACCCTTCACTTGATTAACAAGAAAAGTAAGGCCCTTTCCAAATAATAATTTTTCAAATGTATTATAACCTTCTAACTGCAAACCTCCTTCTTCATTCAAAAGAACATCAAACTCTGGAACAAAAAAAGATTTCTCATAAACTGACTCATCTAAATCTTCAATCAAATCTTCTACAGCATCAAAGTCTGTGTTTGCAAATATAACGACAGACACATCATTATTTTTTAATACTTCTCGCTCTTTTTCAGTGAGAGCACTCAAGCTTGATGAAATCAAAATATCACATGAAACCTCAGCATCATTTTCTAAAGAATATTCTTTTAATTCGTGGCCCTTGTTATTTATGTACTTTAAGAGTCTATCGACATTGCGGACACCATCACAATAGAATCCAACATGCTTTACTTTGGCTTCTCTTGGCTTTTCTTTATTCAAATAATTTAAGCATGCAGGTACTGAAATCTTTTTAATAGTTAGATATTCAAGGATTTGAGTATCTGATATATGACACATATACCCTTCTATAGGAATCCCCTTAGTTTTTAAGTCAAATACTAATTGGTCAGTAACAATATTCAATTTATTTGCTAAATCTACAACTTTCAATACAACTCCTTCTTATGCTGCGAGTTTTTCTAAGTTATTAAAAAACTCATTCAAGGAATTATTTAGTACCTCTCGTCCCTGCTGAGTCTTCAAGAGCTCAGTACGCTTCTCTTCCTCTGACAATTGTTTATTATCTAATGTGTCTTGAACAATTCTCCTAGCTTCCTCTACCTTGGGTAGAATTGCATTGATTTCCTCAGCGACTCTTTCATTCTCCTGAAGTATCTGAACAACTATATTACTTAAATAATCAATATATGCAGGTTCCATTTGAGATGAAATTGAATTTACTGTATTTCTTCTAAAAGTAGAATCTTTAAGGTTTTCCCTAAAGTTTGCCATCGCCTTTCTTTCTTTTTCTTCTGTTGAGTCGAAGAGAGAAAATATTCCATCAATGACATCTCCAACTCCAGCTAGAAATCCTCGACCTTCATCCATACTCTTCATACCAGCAAAAGCAAGTCTAGCCATCGTTGCCATACCAAATGTCCCCACATCTGCAAGCATCATTCCTACATCTAGAGCAGCAGCCCCACCTGTAAGTTGGTTATCGACACTAATACCTGCTTCAAACTCAACAATCTCTAACTTAGTGCTATCGACGACATGACCTAGATCTACTTTCTTGTTTGTATCTAAAACCATTCCTGTAACTTCAGAGATATCTTCTAGAATCAATCCTATATCATTTTCAATCGATTTTAGTCCCTTATCAACAACTTTGCAGAAATCTGTTTTCCCTTCATTCATTAGGAAGCTAGAAACTTCCTTACTCATATTTCTAGTAAGCTCATGATTAAATTCACCTTGGTTATTAAACATTCGGTTGCTTAATGCACCCAATGTTTTTTCAGCAATTTTTTGCACATTCTCACTTACAAATCTTGTAAGTTCAGACCTTATTGCCATTTGTACTTTAGGTCCAAAGCTCTTCAATTGAAGATGCTTTTTCTCTTGAAGTGCAAGATTTTCCATAGCATCTTCATATTCATCTACCGATAGCTCTACTGTTGATTTTATGGCCTCTTCTCGCTTTAGAATAGAGCCGTCAATTTCCTTTATCACTCTAACAAACTTGCCTTCTATTACTCGTTTCTTAGCGTACTCTCTCAATTCATTAATTGTTTTAAAAAATCTTTCATCAAAATCTGATATCCCTGCAATTAAATCATAGTGGTGATCTTCTTTTAAAAATCTAAATTTACTTGGATGATCATTTTTTAAAGCTTTCAGCGCCTCTGATTCATTACCTTCTATCATTTTATAGTAATGCATCATCAATGGACTTATCGTGAAGTATTCATCAAGTTTTGCAAACTTCTCTACATCATTGATAAAAGTATCAAGTAACTCTTTTCTCGCTTTAATGACAAATTCTTTATTTCCAAGTTCCTTATGATGAGACTTAAGCTCAAGATCACACTTATTATAAATACCAAAAAGAACCATCTTCTCGTTGGCATCCTTCAAGTCATCAAGAACTTCTTTATCATATTTTGAAAGAGGTCTATCACTTGATTTAAAGTATATTACCATAGAGCAATTTTTTATTTCTTGCGCAGTCAATGCTGAATGCGAAGAGCTTCCCTTAAGGCCAGGAAGATCTACGAAAACAATACCACTTTTAAGAACATCAAAATTGCACTTTACGATGACTTTATCTAAGAAATCATCAAATTCAGCTCCTTCACCATGTAAACCATCTTCTCTTATTTTTGAAATCGCTTTCTCAAATATATCTGTATCAAGTTTCTTTCTTGCAGACGGCTTTAAGTCATCGAATTTGAAAACTCTAGTCAATAGTATATGAGCGAGCTCCTTAGTATAGGGATAGCAGTACTCCTTGCCGTCTTTCACCGCGACAAGTTCCAATCGTTCACCATATCGTAACTCTGTTACCATTGCTGTCATCTCAGTAATATTCACAGGAAATATTTCTCGACCCAACATAGCATTTAGAAATGATGATTTCCCGCTACTAAAATCTCCCCACAGACCTATTCTTATCTCTGGTGAGTCGTAAATGTCCTTACATTCTTCAACAACACTAATGTACTCAGTAATGCCTATTTCATTTAAGACATCTGTAATCTTATTAAATACACAGCTCATCTCTTATCTCCATTAATATTCTTATAGTCTGATTTTTCTTATTTATTGATAGATTCATTTCTTCTATTAAAGACTCTAATTCACTTTCGTTCATACCTTGTGTTTTCTTGATAGAATCAACTCTATCTTCTAGAAGATGAAAGAGTTTTGCGTAATTACTAATTTCTTCATCGATCAAACGAATATAGCTCTTTTTATCTTTTTCAATAATTTCTTCTATTATGACTTTAGATGTTTGTTCAATCACTCGATCCTTTCTAAAAGTACGAGTAAAAAAGTTACCTGCTTTAGCTGATGATCCTCGAGTTATTGCATTTTCGTTTAATTCTTCAATATGACTGTAGTCCTCATCTAAAAAAGAGCGAGATTTTAATTTTATTCGATCAATTTCTATACTTATCATATTCTTAATTTCTTCATAGAAAGTATCGATATATTCTGCTCGTTTAACTAAGTAGGTATTATAAATTGGTCCATACAGAGTTTCGTACACCTCTGAATTTGAAGATAATGCCGAAATACTATCTTTATCGAAATTTGTTTTGTGAATTAATGCTCTCGAATCGATTAAAGAGAACCTTTGAACCAAGTCATTAGATAATGTAGAAAACATAATGGGAGAAGAAATTTGATGAGATAACTTTTCAAGACGATTAAGCTCTTCTCTAAGTTCACTACCTTCGCCCTCAAGAGAGCTCACAGAATCCTTTAAGGTACACTCATCAAGTTTCTTACTACTTGTTAACTCAAATAAAGTTCTACTTAGGATCGATAACTGTTTCTTTTTCTTTATTAAAGGAGAGAGCTCTTTGTATAATTTATTTTCAACTTCAGGTATACCTGATTCACCAATACAATCTTCAGAGGTCATTGCAAAATAATCCATTGTATCATTACACTTAAGTTTTCCTCCAAGTGCCATTGTAGATGAAACAAAGTAAAAACCTAAGCTATCTATATCAATTTCATGCCTAGATAACTTTTCGATGATATTTTCTTCTAAATCTTCCCTATCATCTAAGCCTATATCCTCAGATTTGTTGACGAGTAGAAGAAAGGGAACTTTTTTCTCATTAACGGCTTTCTTTATAAAGTTTGTAGCATGTAGATCTAAAGCATCATCTGGTAAGACTAACATCAAGACGCAATCAACCTCATCGAGCTCAGACTCTACACTTCTAACATGAAATTCATGCCCTTCTTCATAAGCACCCATTCCTGGAATATCTACAATTTCAATGTCAGGAGGAATATCTAAATTTTTCAAATAAATTATGACTCGTTCAACTTCTTTATTATTGTATGAATTTTCTTGCTCTGTTGTATATCCTGAAACCTCATCCAATTTAACGACTAATTTATCACCATTTAAAAATAGAACTTCTGCACAGTCTCTATCTCCTGAAATAATTGATGTTTTTATATTTGTTGCAATTCTTTTGTCAGTACCTAAAAGCTCCATTCCAACAAGGGAGTTTATGAATGTACTTTTCCCCGTACTAATGACACCAAAAACTCCAACTTTAATTCTTTCATTATCAAGTCTTCTTCTTACGCTTTCTAAACCTTTTATTTCGTAGAAGAAATCACAAACATCGTTAATAGTTTCAGACAATGAAGCTTTCTTCTCAATTGCCCCTCCATCTAAATCTCTAGTAGGAAGATGCTCATGGTACTTACCATTTTTTAGAACCTTAAAATTTAACCTCTTTAAACCGGGTTCATTAACCTCTCCATGCTTTTTTATAAATTTAGCACCAAGTATGGCCCTTAGTGATGGCGTATCAATTTCTATAATTTCTTCACCCGATCTAATGTAGTGCTGGCAATATTCAATTTTATTTATTGAACCGGCAAACTCTTCTACATCTTTAGGGTAAAACGCTTTCGCTAAATAATCATCCTGAGCAGTTTCACTCCCTGTCATTTGCAAGTAGTAAGACCTAACTTTAATATTTATAAAGTTTGATTTCTCATGATTCAATAGATAGGAGACTATTTCCTTTTGTTCATCTTGTGAAAACTGTTCTCTCATTCTTTCAAAGAGATAAATGACATCATCTACTTCTTCTTCATCACAAAAATCAAGTGCTGTCATACAATCAGCAAGTGCACCTACCTTCTCTCCGATAAATACTTTAAAGCGGCATTCAGACAGCACAAGATGAGATTTCATGTCTTTTGCTATTTTCTTCTCACAATATGAGTAAAACTTTTTAATAGCGCCTAAATCATCTTCAGATAAAGAAAGCTTTTGATTAATTAATATATCAATACTTTCAAGAATATCTATCAAGAACATTGTATCCGAAGAAGATTTATATATTTCGTTCTTTATAGACTCTAAAAGAATTGATGAATCATTGAGTGCCTCAATTTGGTATTGTAACTTTTTAACATTAGAGGCAAGAATTCTATTTAATGTTGCGGACTCAGTATCTTTCCCAAAAGAGATCTTTGGAAGTTTGAAAATCTTTAAATCGTAGAAACCTGTATTATGAATGCCATTTTTCTCTCTATAGTCAGCTTCATAATTAAAAAACTCTTCTGCTTTTTTCCCAAACCTTTTGAATGCAGATTTTAGATCTTCATTCACGCCGTGAATAAAAGCATACTTTCTTAAAAACATTACTGCACAAAAGTAGTACTTACCCTTTGCACTTATATGAGCAAGAGTATTCTCTTCCCCATGCTCAGAAACGGTTACACTTGATTCAACGAGTGTTGCTGCTGAAATCATATCTATTGCAGCAACAAGGAACCTCCCCTCTCTAGCTTCAAACTGGGCCCTGACGGTTAGAAGATTTATTCTATCATCAATTTCATTTAATTTTTCTAACTCATTATCTAGATCATCTAGTTTGGAAATGGCCCTATCAACATCACCATTGTTAAAAAGATCAATTGCATAGTTAATCTCTTTAGGAACGATGTGGCTTGACTTGAATTTTAAAAGTATGGCCTCTTTATCATTTCTTGCGACAAATCGACCTAACTCTAAAATATGCCTAGATTGAGTAAGAAGAACAATCATTGGATTAAAGAAAAAGAGTGCACCATAGTAAGTACCTCTTAATACTCTTCCTACATTTTTTACAGTATTCTTTCCTACATTTGCTACAGGACTATGAAATTGTCCAATAGCACCATATCTTAAGTTTTTTAAGTTCTGTTCTTGTTCTAGAAATGGAAAATATTCTATTTCTAATGGATCAATGTAGTCTTCAGGATTAAATTTCTTATACATTTAAGCTGCAAGCTCCTTTTCATTCATTGTAAACTCTAAATCATCGAGCATTTCTTCTCTAATCGATTCAATAAAATCTAGTTCAATTTTCGAAGTATCCAAGTTATTAAAACATAATTTCTGGTCTGCTTTAATATTGTCTACAAGACGCTTTTTTTCACTTTTTACAAATCTAAGTTCTTCCTTAGTAAGTGTTTCAAGTACGCTTTTTTCAGTCTCAACAAAGTAGATATTTTCCAGGGGAATACTTGTTGCTAAATTTTCCTTTAAGTCATCTATTTCATCAAAATCAATTTTGTTCACAATGATAAAATCTACTTCTTCGATGATACTTATTTCATGGGACTGTAAAGCTGATGTACTAGGCATAACCAAACCATTAGGCTTTTCTTTCGAAGTTAAAATCACCCCGTTTGATTGCAGGAGATTCTTTAGTGAATCTTCCATGTCTTTTATTTCTACACAAATGCTATCGTAGATATTTCTAATGAATAATTTCGACTTCGTTTCATAGTCTTCTATATTAAGAATTTTTATATCTTTTAATTTTGGCTGATCTATCTTTTTAAACTTTTCCCATGCACTGATGTAATCAGGGACCCCTTCAATCTTTAATCCTTCATCTCTTCGATTATTATAAATACAAAAGAAGAACATTCCCTTTGTAACATCATAAAAGTCCTCAAATGACTCTTTACTTTGATAACAATACCTTTCAAACTCAGTATATTTTTCTTGTACGAAGAGAGCATGAAGAAAGTATTCTTTTGAATAAGAATAAAGAGATATAAAGTCCCTATCGTTATTAATAATAGAAATTAACTTCCTATAGTCTTTTTCTAAGTAAAGAGGTTCTATCTCTTTATTTAGATCCTTTCTGACGGGAGCAGATACATTACTACCAGATGAAGAAGACTGAATATTATTTGACCGTTGAGTATGTTCTCTATATCCAGAATTATAACTTCCACTTGATGAAGAAGAAGAAGAAGAACCTGAGCCTTCATCACTAAAAGCACAACCTATAAAGAAACCAATAATTGCTCCAAAGGGAGGGAATACAAAGAAACCTATAACTGCAAATACAAATGGCATTACTGCTCCTAGCTTAATCAATAAGACGATAACTTGTCGGAAATGTTCAACTATTTATTAAATTAAAATGATCGGCTATTCATATAAAGGTCTGATATCACGTCAAAAGCAATGGAAATTTAGTTAATGAAGGCCAAGGTTGGTAATAATAATTATATTTCATTGGGTCTTAGTCTTGCTGCCTACAAGACGCTTCAAGGAATAGAAAGTTCACTTCATTTTCAATTTAATTCACGATAACCGCAATTTCTTATACCTACAGTGACAAGACCACAAAATATTTGCAGTATTTAAGCATCCTCTACACGTTATATTTAACACCTAAACTTTCTAAATCCATTATTACCATCACTTATAAATATTACTTTCGAGTTTAATTAGAAATATCATTTTTCAGCATAATATAGACCTTCAACTGGAGAAGGTTATGACAAAGAAAAAAAGTAAAAAAAATAAGAAAATGACAAACGTCATAACTGTCGACTTTAAACCGAAATCTGAGAAACCTTTAAAAAGTTTAGATGACTCATCGGCTTTTCATATATTGACGGTTTATCACCCTAATATATTAAAGGATATAGATATCATTAAGGCCCACATCGAATGCCTTAAAGAAAAGAATAAAAATAAATCAAGTTCCATTTACTGGGGAAAAATTGTTAATGAAACTAAAAAGTCGACAATTAACATTACTGAAAAATTAGTAGATGAGTGGAAAGAAAAATTACAAATGAAAAATGGTGTTAATAAGTTATCTAAACTAGTCATTACAGATTTTACAAATGTATATATATGCCCAATTAAAAATATTATTTTCAATAATAATGTAACTGCTGACAGAAAAGAATATAAGAATATGCCCAAGTACTATAGCGACTTGAGAAAAGAAGAAGGAAGAGGCGTTGAAGTCTTTTTTGAAATCACTGATATTTTTCAAATGAGCCGGGATTCACTATTAACAGGGTTGAAATACCAAGTAGGAAGTGAAAAAGAAAGAACATATTCCCCCTATGAAGGAAATACTTCTTATCCACTTTTAATTGAAGATGAATTCTTTTCACTGGATGATGGACACAACTTTGATGAAAATTATATAGCAAATGAAAAGAAGGCTCATTTCTATGACCTTCTCGAATCTAAAGAAAAAAATTATGAACAGACTAGAAATAGTATTGTTATGAATTTAATTGATCAGGAGATGTGGTCGAAATTTCCACCTCTCTCTCAGAAATACATTATTGAAGCAGAGGAAGTTTATCAGAAAATATTTCTAGAACACTCTCAGCATCTTGATACAAATATAAAGAATTCAAAACTGGCCTTGCGTTACTATCAGATTATTGAATCTCTATTAAATTATAAAGAAAGTAATGTAACTAATTTATATGATAGTTATTGCTCCGATTCCGAAAGAAGAAGAAATACCGATAACATTCCGGCCTTTTTTAAAGAAATTGCAGGAGGTTATTCTCCCAGTAGTTCTAAAACAATTACATTAATAAGAAATGAGCTTAGTGAGTCTATCTTTAAGCATCAAAGAGATAAGAAAATATACAACTTCATTGATGAACTTAAGAAATTTAGAAATTTTGATGCTCATCCTACCTCTGGTGGAAATATTGAAAGGGACTACACATTAGAAAAAATTAAATCTTTCAGAGATCGCTTCTGGGGACTAAGTACTCTTGAAAGAGTAAACGATCAAAATTCCGGACTTGGCTGTTTTCATATTTTAATGAAGTTCTATATGCATATGAGACAAGAGAAATCTATTTCAAAAGCTGCATAAACTTGAGGTAAAGATGAGTAATCAAGACAACATTCTTGCATGGATGAATATAATCGATGATATTGTTGATGAGTTCACAGAGTATATAAAGGAAGACCCTTCTTATTATAGTGATCACTATTCATATGAAGAAAATAGCTCTTATAGTTCGCCCTATGCAACTCGTGCAAAGAAAACTCAGCCCAAGAGAAATATACTCTTAATTATTCATAAAAAAGAAGAAGGCTGCCTTATTTCTCAAGCGAATCCAGAGTACAGACTTAGTAAGGAGTTATTTACTGAGGTTATTTCTTTTGCCAAAAATAAAATCATGCAAAAAAGAATAAAAGAGATCCCTGTTATATCATTTTCCAAACTTAATCCTTCCGAACCTGGAAATGAAACAGTTCAACATATGTGGTGTTACAATATAGAGCCAATATTTTTCTTGAAATTACTGTCTAAGAAGTTTCCTGAGATAGAGTTCTATATTCCTGGTCAACCAAAAATGCTAAACGCTAAGTCGGCCTAGCTAAGGCCATAGAAATTAAAGATACTTAGTAATTTCTCATAAAACTCTAATCTAAGAGAATTTTTATAAAATCCCCTCGTCTATCAACTATCTAAACCTAAAGGCGAGGTGCACATGCAATACAGATTCACAGACAAGCTTCTAACGGAAGTCTTAATCGACAAACTCATCAAACTGAGCAATATCAATAAGGAATTGGAGAGGTGTTACTCCTGTGAAGAGCTATTAGGTAATATTAAAAGAATTCACGATGCACTAGAACGTGGAACTCTAAAGATTGATAGAATGAGCTCATCTGAAACAATAGATGAAGTTAACGCACAGATAGAAAAGCAAGAAAAAATAAGGCGTGAATACACGGTGATAGAAGAAGATATGTTCGAAATAGAGCGACAATATCGCATCGTAAAAATTATGGAGCAATTACTTGGAGAAGAGCTTTGGGATATAAAACAGAGGTGAGCATGAAAATCAGACGATTTAGTAAACACTTAGAAGAAGTATACGACTCTTAGGTATTGTAACTTCAGCAGTACAGCTACAAACTCCAAAGCTCTTCTTCCGTACAAGTCTGTAAATCAATTTTCACTTAATTACTTCCTTGCCCTTAGCTCGAGGTCTCATTCTCTCTTTAAACATTTCCTCTTTCATCTTAATACTCATATTTGAGTAAGTTATATTGATGATTTCTTTAAGTGGCTTAATAAAAGAACTCTTCCGATTGAATTGATATAGCCTAGTTCTACCAACTTCTCTTGAGACAAATATTCCCGCCTCTTCCATTTTACTCAGCTGATTTAAAACTGCACGACTACCTTTTCCAGTATTCTTCTCTATAAGACCTGAGTAAACCTCTCCATAGTGAAAGAGGTTTAAGAAGATCATGGCCAATGTTTTATTTCCAAATAGTTTATCTAGCATACTACTAGTATCAGTAACTTTATTACTTTTATCAATAAAAAAGTTACTTATAGTGGTAAATATTTTATGTATATACGTAAGCAACTAAAACTACAAAACACGACAAAAAGCGCTAGAAAGATAACTCTCCTTATCCCCAATAAACTCCCTCAACAGCTCATGATAATTCTCAGGAACAGCTCTTTGAACCGAGCGACGCTCAGCTAACTCCCTACTCCATCTACTCAACCTAGGAAGATCCGCTAGAATATTCTCTTTAGTCACCAGCTCTAGAACCTCAAAGTAGCGAAATAGTGTTGCGTAGATAATATCAATTAAATGAAAGCTCTCTCCAGCAAAGTACTTAGCTCCAGAGTGTTCCTGCTCTACAATTTTGAGTCTATTTCTTATGGCAATAATAGTTTCTTCAAAAGATTCACGAGTTAGATCTTGGTAGATGATTTTAGCAATGGAGTTTAAGATATCTGTTCCAAACTCTCCCCAAGCAAGGAGACGAGCTTTAGCAAAAGTCCCCTTAGGGTGAAGAGAGGGTTTCGAGTCAATGGAGTCATTAGAGTCATTGGACATAATGTCCAAGTACTCACAAATGACATTTGATTCAAATAAAACTTTCTCATCATCCACAATCAAGATGGGAACTTTTCCCGCTGGAGAGAGCTTAAGTAGCCATGGGGGCTTATCATGTAATTCAATGTCTACTCTCGAAAATGGTATCTCTTTTTCCATAGCGAGAATAACCACTCTTTGAACATAGGGACATAATTTATGCCCCACGATTTGAAATTGATTTTCCATGATATCCCTCTGGCCCTAAATTTAAGCTTCAACCATGCAGTGGGCATTTAACTTATTTCCATCTACATCGCGAAAGTAAGCTGCGTAAAATCCTTCCGCGCGAAAACCTGGCTTCCCCTCATCAGTTCCACCCAGTTCAAGCGCTCTAGTGTGCAGCTCTTTGACTTGCTCTTGATCCTTAACCTTAAGCGCGATCATAACTCCATTTCCAACACTAAAAGGCTTTCCATCTGCCGGTAGATGAATTGAGAACATAGCGCCCTCGCTTGAGTTCCCCCACGCTACAAAGTCATCAGCTTCCATAATACGTTTCGCCCCTACTAGCTTTAGTAGTTCATCGTAGAATTTAGCTGACGGCTCAAGCTTGTCTGTACCTACTGTTGTATATCCAATCATTTTTAACTCCTCAGTTGTTGTTAAGTTTTACCCATAATAGCCGATTGCAAAAACGCAATCAATCGTCAATAATAACAACCAAGCTTGCAAATATAACAACAGGAAAATCAATGGATTGGAACTCAATGAAGATATTTTTGGCCATCGCTGAAAATGGAAACCTTATGTCCGCCTCTAAAACACTAGAGCTTAGTCATTCAACAGTCTTTCGCCGCCTCAATGATTTTGAAGAGAAAGTTGGTGGTCGCTTATTTGAGCGCATTGAAGGCAAGTATGAACTGACGGAACTAGGCGATGAGTTACAAAAGCTGGCTAAACCTGTCGCCCTTTCCTTTGATGACATTGAAAGGCATATCATTGGCAAAGATATGAAACCCCATGGAACAGTTAGAATTACGGCCCCCACCAGTTTTGCCTACAATTACTTACCAAAGTACCTAAAGAGTTTTCATAAACTCTACCCTGACATTCAAATTGAATTACTCGTCTCTGATCAAGAAGTGAATATGACAAACCGTAAGGCGGATATGGCCATACGCGTGAGCTCCTCTCCTTCTGAACATCTTGTAGGTCGCATGGTTAAAGAGATCACTTGGTCCGTTTACGCTAGTAAGAAGTACTTAACTAAGAATGGTCGCCCGAAAGATCTTAAAGACTTATCAGAACATAAGTTAATTGGCGCCTCGACTAATTTAAAAAATATTCCAACATTTACTTGGATGGATAAGAAACACGAGGACAATATAATTGTACGCAGTGATGATCTAGTCACAATGTCGCATCTTGCTGGCGCTGACCTGGGTCTTGCGATCCTACCCGATGATCTAAAGCATGCTAAAATTGAGCGCCTATTTAGCTTTAAACCTTCAAAGGGAAATAAGCTGTGGATCCTAACCCACCCTGATCTTCGCAAGGTGGAGAGAATAAAAATAGCCATGAAGTTCTTTGCCGAGGCGCTCAGTGGTGAAACCATTTCTTGATGGCTTCTTACTTATTTATGATCTTGATTAGCATCTGCGTCGCCTTTCTAGCAGAGGCGGGATTTTGACCAGTCACTAGTCTTCCATCGACTATGACATTCACCGCCCACGCTTTTCCGTAAATATGCTTACCACCTCTTTGAGTTAACTTGTCTTCAAGTAGAAAGGGTATAATATCAAGTTGTTTAATCATCTTCTCTTCTTCACTAGTGAAAGCAGAGAATCTCTTTCCCTCAATTAAGTACTTTCCATTTGAGAGTTTAATATCACTCAGCGCTGCTGTTCCATGACAGATGGCAGAGACGACTCCTCCACTTTCATAGATTTCCTTAGAAATTCTATTTACGTCCTTATTATTAGGAAAATCCCACATAGCGCCGGAACCTCCACTAAAGATGATGCCCTGGTAATCCTTGGATCTAATACTCGAGAGTGGAATACTCCTCATCACTTTTGCCATCAATACTGCATCATTTAAAAAGCGCTGATTGAAATCATCCTTTTCTAGAAAACTCATTTGATCCACTGGGGCCATGCCTCCTTGTGGGCTAGCGATATCGACAGCAAAGCCAGCGTTGATCAATTCATAGTAAGGATGCGTGAGTTCAGGTAGCCAGAAACCAGTCCTCTGATCAGTGTCTCCAAGCTTAGTGTGACTTGTAAGCACGATGAGAACTTTGGGTTTTGCCACTGCCAGTGAGTTAAATGAATTTAGTAGTGTGAATAGAAATAGCGTAATCGTAATTAGTTTTTTCATAATTTCTCCTTAAGTTATACAGCGAGTATACGTAGGAGGTGTAATCATTTCATTTACATATGTTGAGGGATGCTAGTTTTATTGCTTTCGCTCTGTCTAAATTATAAACGGCCCTGTAATACTTCCCGTGTAAGAATTCCTTAAGACCCTTAGCTGCTAAATTAAAGGCGATCACCACTCATTAAGGACTAATGAGTGCAACAAGGAGACGTTCATGAAGAACAAGAAAAATCACATAAACCTCTTAACATTATCGCTACTAAGTTCAACCCTACTACTGGGCTCTTGTGTCTCTGATTCAAAATCAGAAGTAGCACCACCAGTATCTAGCTCCCCCACTGTCCCTGAAGAAGTTCTCTCCTCAAACACCGTAGGAATTAGCGTCCCCTCTCAGGTCAATACTCTCCCTACAGAAAGTACCGAAGCCGTCAGTGTAACCACTGCAGCTGTCCTGCCACAAGGCGCTATTGAATACTTAGAGACTACTGACTATGACAAGATGGGCGACATCGAATTAAAAATTTCAGAACCAGCACTCGATCAATTCAGCATCATCGAAATGATTTTAAAAGCGTTTGCGCAAACCTCGTACGCTGATCCGCGCGTCGTGAACAAGGGCCCTTACAAGGCGCTTGTTAAGTGGGAAGAAGATGAAGGAGGAACTTCTGTTGAGACTTGGTACTTAAATTCAAAGATGATCATTGTTAACGGCAGTGATGTGAACCGCGTGCGTTTTTGGATTGATGAAGGAGATCTCATCGTCAAAGGAATTATGGACGTTAAGGCGGCACCTACTACCGCCAACAAATACGGAGTTTGGCGTATTGATGTGCAATTTATCAATCCAATCAACGGCGTGTCTCAGGGAAGTTTTGTGGCGGAGTCCACATTTAAAAGTGATGGCACAGTTCAGCTGGGAGTAAATCAAACCGGTGAATACGAAATGAAAGGTCTCTTACAACTTAAGAACTCTATAGGAAAAGGAGTTGTGCAATATCCTGATTGGAGTAGTTGTCAGAGTTATAACTGTACCCCGGACTCAGTCACCGCTAAGTATGCCTACGATGCAAATCATATGCAGTATCAAAAAGGGAGTAATGCTCTTAAGTGTAAAGATAGAAATAGCTATAGTGACATCTTCATGGATTACGAAATCTTTGATGCCAGTGGCAGCAATATTAAAAGATCTAAAACCTATAGCTTTCCGCTAAAGATCACTGTGGATGGTAAAGAACAATACTATTACTACGGCGGATGGAACGGACGTCAACACTTACACGGTGAAGATAGTGAGAACCCCCTAGCACTTGGAACAATCCTAAGTCATGGTGAGTATGGAAATGATAGCTCATACGCCATATCTAAAAGAACAGATGGAATACTGGTACAGAAGACTAAAGAAGTTGTGACCGACTTAAGTACAATTACTGGACAGGTTCTTGAAGGACAAGCAGGTTCTGGCGATTGGTTTGTCATGAAGTATGATGGAGTCGATTGGCGCAGATGTGCGCAGAATGAAATCGATTGGATGAATAAGTCTTGTGGTGACACGTTAGGTGCCATAGTCGCCGGAGGATCAATTGATGGCTCTGGTGGCAAGCGAGTGCAGATGACTGAGTTTGGTGATAACTCTTGGCAAAATATTGACGTCGCAGGCCTCGAGACTGCTAAGCTTTACAACGTCTATATTTCACAACCACTCTTTGTTTATTACGACGGTGCCGCATGGAAAGAAAAGACGGGTGCTGACTTCTCTACCAATCCCTATGAGCCCACCTTCACAGGAGAAGCGGCCTACTCTTGGAGTGATGGAGACTTTCAGCACTTTTGGTCAAAGACCGGAACGTCTTATATCGCCACAGTTACTGGCGGCGGAGCGAACCTAACTTTAACTCAAGAAATTCAAACCATTATCAAACCAGGAGTTGCCGTCGCCGGAAGTTTCTGTGAAGCAAGCTGGAATGGTAGTTGTAAAGACGCTACTCGCTTTGTTTGGGATGCAACTGAGGCTGCCTTAAAAAATAGCACTACCCAGGCCTTACTTGATCGTCACATTTGGGACCTAGTTAATACGACGGACAAGTCAAAGTATAGTTACGAGTATGGGAATTTTGCCAAGATGACTTTCTTAACTTATGATTCGAATCCTCCTGTGAATAAATCCATAGGTGAAACGGTCATTCTAGATCCCTCACTTCGTTTTGATAAAGTGATAGGTAAAGATTTGGCTGGAAATAATGTCGATGTTCACGGGCTTTCTTTTGATGGATATCTTTTTGGATACACCAACGTATGGCAACTGCTTCACGACTCGCGTAAGAATGATTCGGAAGTGGGTCTTTCACCAGAACAGAAATCAAAGATTGTGAACTTTCCAGCAGGAACGGTCATAACTGGCGATAACGGAGCCGTGGCCTATAAGATCAAACCTAGAAGAGGTATGCGACTCTTAGATATTGTAAAGACTGGTTGTTCAGCTAGTGTAGATACATCTTTGACTACCGCAGGAGTACCTACCTTTGGCTTTCCAGGCGTGATTGGTGCTCTTCCAGCAACGGCTCAGTTGAAAGTTAATGAAGGGATCTTTTTAGAAGATCTAGATTAATCATCTCCCCTTGCGTGCCAGTAGACCCGGGGATTCTTTAAAGAAAGCATATGTATTCCTTTGTTATACCATTGTATAACAAAGGTTCATGTACCAAAAGTTTTCACTCTCTCATTTCTTAGACATCTATAAGAAGATTACGGGTACTACAACTTAGTATCCAACTCAGATACTTCCTTTCTTATTTGAGGTTCCATTATGGAACCTCAAAACTTCTCTTTATTGGATGTGCCAAATTGGTACCTCCAATTTACCATTGAAACATTTCAGATTACTTTAATGAAATGAATAAGTAACCAGAACCACGAAAAGTAACCGCGTACCTTAAGGTAAAGAGAAGTTAATCCATACCCTCAAAGGTGTTATGCTTATCCCGTAAAAATACATTACGTGGGATTCTCGATGAGAAAAATTAGTCTTTTCATGCTCTACTTACTCCTATCAACTAGTGCAGGAGCCGTAGTAGATATTACAAAGTTTAAATTTAAAGATTTTGATCTAGATTTAAGCGCAGGTTATCACCAAGCATTTTGGACTCCCTACTTTGGTCAAGAATTAATGGAAGTAGATACTGAAGGCCTACAGAGTTACAACATTGGAGTTGGAACAAGTTATTTAAAAAATAATCTACTCTTCTTTCAATATGAGCGCCCTTTTAAAACGAATCCTGAACAACAATCAATTATTGAAAGAAATGCCAACGCGAACCCCGGAATGGAGAAACTCTCCTTTGGTTTAAGTCCATCGGTACTCATTAAGATTTACAAGGTTAAGAATCCATTTTTAAAAATGTTACTCTCCACTAGATACGTAAACTCAAAAGAAATTTTCTTTGGAAAAGCAAAAGCTAAGAAGGCCTTTGCCTATGTCTCTAAAAACTCAACGGTCACTGACAACGGTGATGGAACTGTCACCTTTTCAAGTCTTGAGAGATTTAGTGCGGGAGAAACTCTGAGTTTTAATACCGAATTCAAAGACACTTCTATTACTATGGCACTACCGTTTGAGTTATTTTCTGGAATTGATATTCGTTTTGGATATTACAAAGTGAAATGGTTCAGACCCTCTGATTACGACAAGACTTGGATTACTGTTTCCGACAGCCTACAGGTTGTATACGATACCAAGTATGAATCAAATGGCGCTGAATTTACAATTGAATCCAATGACATCACCTCTCCTGGTTTTAATTTTATTTTCAATGCACGCTGGGGAGTAGACAACAATGTAGGAAACGTAGTTGATCAAGACTTCAAGCTTGAAAACAATAAAGACCTCTACTACGCCTCAGGCATTCTAAATCTCTGGTACAACTGGTATCTCAAAGGAAAAGTAAAAGACGGTCTCTACGCTACTCTGGGAGGCTCTGTCTCCAGAAGGGCCTTTACGACGGAGCTTAGTCTCTTCTCAGGCGGAGTTGGCGCTAGAGAAGATATAGGGCGTGTCTATGGGCGGATTGGTTATATTTTTTGATATTGAACCTCTCGTCCTCTACTTCGGTGAAGAAATGAAACGACTCCAAAACACAAAACAACCAAAAGACTAGCTAGAAACAAAATAAAAAATAGAGAATGGTAATTTCCGGACATGGTCCAAATCATCGCAGCAATTGATGGCGACAATGCCTTTGCAATGGTTATCGGCGTACTCATCGCCCCATTAATTTCACCATAGGCCTCAGTGGTTAGAAATTCTGGAATGGCCACCCCTTTTACAATAGTCATCACACCACCCGCTGCACCAAAGATGATAATTAAGATAGGTAAGACAAATTTACTCATAGGTATTAGCCAAAAACCAGCAAACACCATGGGAAAAGCTAGCGTCGTTATGAGAAGAATTTTTGACATATTTCTACTCGTTGAAATGTGCATAATCACAAACCTTCCAAGAACTTGCGCTGGTCCCATAAGAGCTAAGAAAGTCACCACGAGCTTCGCTTCGATCTCTGTCTCTTGCAACATGGGATAGAGATGAAATTTAAAAGCTGAGGTGACACTAGCATGTAATAAGAAGGCAATGAGAAGTGCCCAAAAAAACGGTTGAGTAAACGCCCACTTCGCCCCTATTTTACTGCTGACTTTAGTTTTTTTGACTGATTTAATTCTATAAATAGGAATTTGTGAATAAATAAATATTCCCACAAAGAAGTTTATCGCCCCCAAGACTTGCAACGAGGATCGCCATCCAACACTACTATTTAGAACTTCTATTAAAGGAATAAAAACCGTACTCGCAAAGCCACCCCAGAGAGTGAGAGTTGCTATAGTTTTCTTCTTGTCTTTAATCATATCTAGATTTGCGATCACAGCAAAAGAGGCGCTATATAATGTCGCCGCTTGCACTAGCCCTATTCCACTCAAGATAAAGTATAACCCGTAGACAGAACTAATTTGAGACCAGCCCATAAGTAAGAGGCCCGCAAAAAGCGCTCCTAAACTCATAACTCTTCTGCCAAATCCTTTATCTATTAAAATCCCTATGGGGATGGCCGCAATTGCTGAAAAAGCGAGAGCGAAAGTTAGCGCCCCGTAGACACTTGCCTTGTCCCAAGAAAATTCAGCAATCATCGCCTCTGCCATTTGCGGGAAGCTATAGTACAAGCTTCCCCATGAACAAATTTGGCCAATGCCTAAAAACATTGTAGATGAAATCTTTCTAAGCTTGAGCATCTAACAACATCCAGGGGAACTAGCTTTTGGAGCACAACAAGAACTCGTTTCTTTCTTAACTTTCTTAGTACTACAGACACCAGTAGAAGGAAGAGTGAGCTCAACTGTATTTGCCGACTCAAAGTCTCCTGCGAGAAATGCTGTTATTGATCTCACTTGCTCATAACCCGTTAACATTAGAAATGTCGGCGCCCTACCATAGGCCTTCATTCCCACGATAAAGAAGTTCTTATCGTAGTGAGTGAGCTCATTTACGCCATGTGGTCTCACTGAACCACAAGAGTGTAGATTGGGATCAATGAGCGGAGCGAGCTTAGTAGGAGCTTCAACAATATGATCTACATCTAAGCGCAACTCTCTCAACATTTCCAAGTTGGGTCTAAAGCCAGTTGTCACAACTATATTATCAACAGTGAAAACTCTTTTTAGACTATCCACTACCGCATGAACTTCAAGAGTATTTTCAACTCTGACTAGTTTCTCTATGACAAAAGGAGCAAAGAGTTCTAGATCCCCTTCATCAATGGCCTTCTTTGCGGCCATGCCGAGAGCTCCCCTAGCAGGTAGCTTGTCGTTAATTCCACCTCCAAGAAGTTTATCGATATTGTTTTTTCTAAGTCCCCAAATGAGTTTTGTATCAGAACTAGTTTCTCTTAGTTTTAAAATATCTAGCGTGATATTTATGGCAGAGTGACCTCCCCCTAGGACCAAAGTTCTCTTTCCTAGAAAACTTTCCTGATCTCTTCCAGAGGCATCAGGAATTCCGTAATGGATGAGATCACTATTTTCGATTTCACCGGCAACAGGTAGTCCATCAACTCCTATGGGATTAGGAGAAAACCAAGTTCCTGTGGCATCGATCACAGCAGCTGCGTAACTTGTATGAATAACTCCATGGGAGTCTCTAAACTTAACCGAGTACTCAGCTTCATCTCTATTAAGTGAAGATGACTTACTCAAATTCTTCTTTGAAATGGAAATCACCTTAGCATCATAGATAATATGCTCACTCAACTGAGTATCAAGGGCGGCAGGTTTTAAGTACTCATCAACAATTTCTTTTCCCGTAGGAAGGTGTTCTCTCTCGGGGTGCTTCCAAGAAGTTTTAGCAAGTAACTTTAGAACAGACTTATCTACTAAGAACTTCCATGGGGTAAATAATTTTATATGTCCCCACTTCTCCATTGCGTGTCCCGCATTCAGTCCTCTTTCAAGAACAATGGGAGTTAAACCTCTCTCCACAAGATTGGCAGCAGCAGCTATCCCCACAGGACCTGCACCAACAACAATAACAATTTCTCTTTTACTTTTTATTCTTTTCATAACTACTCCGTTCTTTGTAAAATTCTTCTTTCAATACCTAAGACGAAAAATGTTTAGAAAAGACGAAAAAAAGTTTAACTTATCGTTATTATTGAAACATTTTTAACTTAGAGAACTTATCCATCCTTTGAATAAGAAAAAATGATAGTATTTAAAAGGTAAGGAGATGACATGCAGATTGAAAAAGTTTGGGGTGAATACAAATTAGGTCTAAAGGGATTTATTCATTCTAAAATAGCTAATCCTACAGACGCAGAAGACCTACTCCAGGAAGTTTTGATTAAAACATTTCAAAATCTCCATAAGATTAATTCACAAGAAAGTATCAAGTCGTGGATCTTTCAAGTGGCCAACAATGCCATTATCGATCACTACCGAAGAAATGGAAAATACACCAATGAAATGCTTGATGAAAAACTCATCTTCACAGAAGAGAGTGAAGACGCACAGAAAGAATTATCAAAATGTATTGAACCCTTCATAAGAGAATTACCTAAAGAGACTTGTGAGTTACTTACAGCAATAGATCTTGATGGCGAATCGCAAAAGGCTTACGCAGAAGCAAAGGGAATAAAATATACAACCCTTAAGTCTCGTGTAAAAAAAGGACGTGAGGAACTCAGGGCCCTTTTCGAGAACTGTTGCACTATGTCTCTTGATAAAGATGGCAATATCATCGATTTCGAAGAAAAACCTAAGAGTTGCAATGTTTGTAAGTAGAGTCTTATCTTACAAAGTTATTTATTGTTTTTCCTTCTCTCACTATAACGATCTACCAGAAATTCACCTTGCTCACGAGTAAGATAAGTAAAACGCATAAGCTCTTCCATCACATCCACAATACGATCCCTAAAAGAAGTATCCTTCATGGTTCCATCCTCGTGAAATTCCTGATAGGCCTTAGCAATTGAAGATTGATTAGGGATAGTTAACATACGCATCCATCTCCCTAAAAGTCTCATATTATTAACGGCATTAAAACTTTGCGATCCACCAGAGACTTGCATAACCGCCAGAGTTTTTCCCTGGGTTGGTCTTATGGCACCAACAGATAAAGGCATCCAATCAACTTGTGTCTTCATAAGACCTGACATATTTCCGTGCAACTCTGGTGAAGACCAAACTTGCGCTTCAGACCAAATAATAAGCTCTCTCAACTCAAGCACCTTGGCATGTTCAGCGGAACGAGAACCATCATAGATAGGCAGTCCATCGGGATTAAAGAACTTAACCTCTGCTCCCATTTTTTCAAGTATGCGCCCAGACTCTTCAGCTGCCAGCCTACTAAAAGACCTATCCCTCAATGATCCATAGAGAATTAAGACCCGTGGCCTGTGCTCGTATTTCAAGGTCTGTGTCGGAATGACTTCAAAGGTTTCACTTTCTAAATAATTCATATTTTCTCCATTTTTTATTTAGATTTAACAATCTAACTTGCATCTACTTCTAAGACGCAATGGATGGAGAAAAGACGAAATTTAATTAATTTTAGACAAATCTGGTGGAAACACTATTTCTTATGTTCCCACTCCTTAGGTAAGTAAGTAGAAAATATTTCATTGAAAGTTCCATTCTCAATGAGTTTTTTTACTGAATTTTTGATTTTTCTTTGTTTATTTGCTCTTTTGGACAACTTAGAAAAATGTAGCCAATCTTCTTTATGACTTAAAAGAAAAGGCTGACCAAGCTCTGAAATAGAAATACCTTGTTTTTTAAATTCGTAGTATAAAGTTGCTGCTGTTCCCACAATGGCAGTCACTTCAATTTTCTTTAAAGACTTAATTCCATCAGCATAATTTGCATAGGTTATCTTTCGAAGAGACTGGTCTTGGTCAAAACGATCGTCAAAGTAACCACCAAGCCTAACAGCAATGCGCTGATTGCTTAAATCACTATATGATCTGATATGATTATTCTTCAAACCTATGACGATGATATCTAGCTCTCCCCATTTCACCAGAGGAATACCAACATTTTCCGACTTCTCACTTCTAAAGAATATTGAAAAGTCCGCATCTCCATGCTCTAACATACTGATCATTCTCTTATAGGGAACAAGAACGACTTCAATTTCTTCGTTAATATCACTTGAGATGGCCTTAATGATATCGTATTCAATACCTACAACTTTTTTGTTAGAGTTAACATAACCCCAAGGAGCTATATGAAAAATAGCGGCCTTTAGTTTTCCTGTTTCAATTGCGTTAGCTTTGCAGATTAAGAGTATCGCAACGAGGAAAAGAGAGAATTTTTCAATAATGTTTTTCATCTTTCATATTCCACTTAGATTTAAATGGTTTATTGTCTCACATTATTGAAGCTTATTTTCTTCTTAAATCTTAATTTACTCTCAACATTCTTGTTAATCTAGAGTTAAGATTCTCCCCTTATTACCTTATAATAATTAAGCGAATTTATTTTTAAAAGCTTGCTCAACTTCAGCATGTGCATTCTTAGGGACAAATGTACCATGAGCGCTAATCAGCTGATCAAAGTCGAGTTTTAATAATCTTTCAAATTCACCCTTTATGCCAGATTTGTCGTTAACCGCAAGCTTCAACCACATTTTACTGATGACAGTTTCACAGGGAAAGCCAATCAGCGGTAACATGCGTTTTGCTAACCAATTAGTTTGAGGCTGATGTGGAAATGTTGAATAACTTTGAATGGCATCGCAGGTGAGAAGTATTCCCTTGGAGCGCTCCAAAAGAATCGCACCCTCAGGCTCATTTAAATGGTCAAAGGCAATGAGCTTGCCCCCAGAAAATGGAAGTTCTCCACCTTCAGTAAGTACATGGGTAATGGAAGGAGTGGTATAAGTAACTCCTCCTTCAAATGACCAAAAGCTCGTCTTATATCGATCCACATAGAATTGATCATCCATCCCGTGCATAGAACCTAGCCGTAGAACATGAGCGATTTCTCCAAGTTCTTCTAAGGCCAAAAGTCCTTCCTCATTCATTCGCACAGGGTTAATCAGCGTCAGCTTTCCCTGATCACGAACAATGGTCATATTTCTAGAAAAACGAATGGCAGCATTAGGCTTTACACAACCATGAACGACAAATAAATCTTCTGCTATAAGATTAGGTAAGTCGTGGGGAAGAACGTCAGGGTAACTCATTGGTAATCTCCAATACTTATTTAAGAGGAATTAGAATTTCAGTTACTAGGTCTTTCTCTGGAGTTACTTGAGGGTCGTTTAGATAATTTTCAAGACAAGGAATGTCTGCGAGCTCTAAACCAAGATTGCCAATAACTTCATAGGCCTTATCAAAAGCGATCCATATATTATCGTAAGATCCTTTAAGGATAAATTTTGCGTACTTCCCCTTGGGTATAACTTCCCTTGAAAGCCCTTCAATAGAGAGTTCAACACTTTCTGATACTGAAATTGCTGCTTGATAGTCACAAACTTTCTTTGTGTCTTCAGCGTACATACTCCCTACCCCCATAAAACTAGACTCACTTAAGTCTATTTTTATCTTAGGTAATACTTCTAATAATTTTCCCCAAGCGATTGGAGCCACATCTCTAAACTCTCCGCCGACAGCTCTCGTAGAATAAATAAATGTTTCATTTCTTGTAATAAATTCTGGTTCTAAATCCATATTAAAAGTCATAATAATTTCCTTAGTTTTTGGGGTCATACTAAATTTATAGATGAGCTCTTTTCTTTGATCTTTTTCTAAATTTCTAAATTCTGAAGGGTTGTAATTTGATATTTTCTTAAATGCTTTATTTAATGAAGTTGAAGCATCAAAGCCCACACTTAAAGCAATATCTGTCACAGACATTTCGGTTTCAGTAAGAAGAATCATCGCCTGGACAACTCTTTCTCGCCTTAGATAATTGAAAGGAGTCTCACCCGTATAAGCATTAAAAATTCTTATAAAGTGATACTGAGAAGCTCCACAATTTCTAGCAAGTTCTTCCAGAGAAACTTTCTCTGAAAGATGGTTTCTAAAAAACTCAAAGGCCTTGTTGATTTGTTGTCTGTGATCGTTTTGTTTCGTTATTGATTTCATAACAATAAGGTAACATGGGATATTTTCTTAAGCCTTTCCTAAATTGCTAAAGATAAGAAAATTGGAAAGAACTAGGTACTTTTCGTAAAAAGATGACCCATTAAATACTCACTATATTACTTTACTCCCCTATTACCTGCATTGAGATAAGAAAAGTAAGACGCAAGCCTTCAATTTTACAAGTGGATGCTTATGATTGAATTGATAAAACAAACCAAACAAGTTTCGTCTCAACTTGCACAATATTCAAATAATAGGATGTCATAAAATAAATGATATAATATTTTTATACACAAGGATCAAATGAAAACTTCACTAATTTTTCTTATATTTATAAACTTCTGCCTATCTTCTTATTCAATGGAAATAAATGTTGGAATTAGTGATAAAGATTACTATCCATACTATTTTGAGAAAGATAATAAAATGTACGGAGCATCGATTGAGATTGCAGAACAACTTGCCAATAAACTTGGTCACAACTTAATCTACAAGCGCTACCCATTTGCTAGAGTAATAAATTATATCTCCTCTGGTGAAATCGACATGGTAATCCTTTACATAAAATCTAAGGAAAGAGAGAAGTATGCCCACTATCTCGATATTCCCCACATTTACGAATCTAGTTCCATCATTTATAAAAAAACAAGAGATGAAATTTTCTTTGAAGGTAATCTTAATAAACTTAAAAAATATAATTTTGCAAACGTCAGGGGATATTCACATGGAGCAACTTATGACAATGCAACTTTTCTTAGTAAGACCTTTGTAAAAAATGAAACACAACTTATCAAAGTCCTTTTGGCCGAAAGAATAGATATTGCAATAGGAAATAAGGCCGTAATATACTCGAAGGCTAAAGAGCTTGGAGTCCAAAACGAAATCATATTCCATAGAACTAAAATTGACGATGGGCCTTGCTACTTAGCCTTTTCTAAAAAATCTAACATTGATAAAGAGGTAATAACTTCTTTTAACAATAGCATTAAAGAATTTGTTAAATCTGAAAAATATAAGAGCATTCTGAAAAAGTATAATTTCTTATAGCTCAACTTAAATCCAACCCCTCTGAGATTGGATTACTTGGTAAACTAAAGTTCTCCTTCCATTTATATTACAGAATCCTACCAACTGAGCCTGAGAACTTATCCCCAGTTCAAATTTCTTCATAACTACCTGAAATAGTATCAATTAATGATTAGGCTGGTTTCAATTATATGCTTATACTTAAAAAACGAAGGATTTCACTATGATTAAATTGGTAAAACTCATTATTATATTTCTATTAAGTATCTCGGCCCATGCCACTCAAGTTAGTGATGAGAGATCCCAAGATAATGTTCAAAATGAATTAAACAATGAATTCAATCAAAGCTCCTTTCAAAGAGATTATAAGGATCAGAACAAAAAAACTCTTAACTCCATCTTACCCACTAAACTTCTGCCACACTTCAAAGATAAGTTAGTCAAAAATAAATATGCTAAAGCTCTTAAAGCTGGCCAGTGGCAACTTCTCTACAATCTCTCTACCTACCTATTAACTAAGTCTGCTTTTAATTTAAAAAAGAGTCTCGTCCTTTTAAAGTCATGTGCAAAAAGAGGTGGCTTTGATGCCAAACAAAGATATGAAAAGCTCAAATTTCTTTATCAAAAGAAATTCTTGAAAGTGAGTTCAAGTGAAGAGCTTATGGGTCTTCTTAAAAATGAGAGCTCACCCTATGCACTCTTAGCAGAAGTTCAAATAAAGTTGATATTAAATAAGTTCCGCGAAAATAATTCAAACCTAACTTACTCACTAGACTCTATAGAAGACAGTGCGCTCGCATTAGTTAAAGCACTTCCAAAAAATCATCATGTTTATGAACTTCTGGGAAAGGTACTTTATCAAAATCAAAAAAAGACAAAATCATTAACCGCCTATCAAAAAGCAGCTAAACTTGGTAATGCTGAAGGATTTAATGAAATAGCTCTTGCCTACAAGTTAGGTGGACTCTTAGGAGAGAATAAGAACAAACAAGTTGAGAACTTTAGAAAATGTGCCTCGCTAGGTAACCCTCGCTGTTTTAATTCCATGGGCTACAGATATAGTAATGGATTTTTTGGAAAGAAAAATAAAGTGAAAGCACTTGAATATTACCAGCAAGCCGCCAAGAGAGGCTGGGCCACATCATATCGAAATATTTCTCTTATCTACAATGACGAAGGATTTAAGAACGCAGAACTACATCATGAATATGCCCTGCACGCAGCGATATTAGGTGATCATACCGCCTATGGAATTCTTGCAAGAATCTACAGACATGGAAGAGGCGTTAAAGTAAATAATGACATAGCTTTCTCTTGGGCCAGTGCAGCTAGAAATACAACTAATGGCTACTCTCTTTTTGAACTGGCCTATTGTTACGATAAAGGTCTTGGTACGCTTAGAGATGATCACAAAGCTTTTAAATACTATGAACGGGCAACCATTAACAATAACTATAGTGCCGCTAGTAACCTGGCCTCTTTCTATCAGTACGGCAGAGGAACTCAAAAAGATTGTAAGGTCGCTTTAAAACTTCATGCTATTGCAGCTAAAGAGGGCAAACTCTATTCGGCCTCAAAGCTCTATCAAATCTATAGAGGAAAGTGTGACAAGAGCTTAGCTAATGAAGAGAAGAAAATGTATTGGGCAAAGGTAGGAGCTGAGGCGAATTATAAAGTCATGCCCTATAGCTACGCATGGGAGTTGGCCTATGGTTCAAAAACCTATAGAGACTATAAACTTTCAAAAGAGTGGTACCTACGCTCCATTGAAAGTGGCATTATTGAAGCCGCCTATGGAATGGGTAGTTTCTACTATAAAGGTTTAGGAATAAAGAAAGATTATAAAGTTGCTTACGCTTGGTATAGGCTTGCAACACATAATAAGAGAAAAAATCAGAAGGCCTTAAAGTATGCAGCAAAGTCTTTTAATAAATTAAGTCCTAGTGAAAAGATAGAAGCAGAGGCCTTAGCTGCTACTTATCTTGCAAAGTACCTTTAGAGTTTCATCAAAGCCCCACAACTCATTAAAGTTGAATAGACTCAATAGCTTTCTCCATGGCCTGATCTTTAATATCAGGGATGGCCAGACCTTCAGCTTTAATAACTGTCACATCTTTCATTCCAATATAATTTAAGACAGTTTTCATGTAATCAATTGAAAAATCATAGAGTGATTCAACTTTATTATCAAAATAATCGGGGTACATTCCTCCTCGGGCAAGTACAAGGTAGACCAATTTATCGGTGATAAGTCCCTCTGGAGTATGTCCATTATACTGGAATGTCACACCTGCTCTGACAATCTGATCAATCCAGGCCTTTAAACATGAAGGAACTAAGAAGTTCCACACTGGATAACTAATAATGATAATGTCATTGTTTTTAAGCTGCTCCACATAGCTGTTAGATTCTTCCATACAAAGTTTTTGCTCAAGTGATTGATGTTCAATTGGAGTAAACATTGCTCCTAGATGTTGTCCAGATAAATGGCTTGGAGGATTCTCAGCAAAGTCTAGTTTTGTGATATTTAACTTACCGTGCTTTGAAAGAAGCTTCTTAAATAATTCGTCTGCAAGTTTAGTGCTAAATGATTCATCTCCTCGTGGACTAGATTTGATATATAAAATGTTTTTCATGATAAATTCTCCTAATGAAAAGGTCAGTTGTTACAATGAGACAAAATAGGAGTAAAGTTTGTGACATGACTTCCTAATTAATGAATATCTATTTAGGTTGTCACGTTTTAACAGTCTAAATTGTCTTAGCTATACTTATGAAAAAACAAAAATATTCTTCAGAAAAATTATATATTCAATTTAAACCCTACATGATGTCTGTAGCCTTCAGGATGCTTGGAAATCTTGCAGAGGCAGAAGAAATCGTTCACGATACGTTCCTAGAGTATGAAAAAGCATCTATTAGCGACATCATTAATCATAAAGCGTGGCTCACAAAGGTTTGTTCTAATAAGGCCATCAACTACTTAAAATCTGCTTACAAGAGAAGAGAAGTATACCCCGGTATATGGCTTCCTGATGAAGTTCCTGAAAGTCTGCAAGCTTGGGATAACTTATCAAGAGAGATATCACCTGAAGAGCAAACTGTTTTAGCAGAAAGTCTCACAACATCCTTTCTTCTCCTTATTGAAAAGCTATCTCCCGAACAGAGAGTCGTTTATCTCTTAAATGAAGTATTTGATTACTCTTTTAAAGAGATTTCTGAATTCTTAAATAAGGAAGTACCGACTTGTAGGAAAGTTGCTCAAAGAGCAAGAGCGGCCATAAGTTCAGAAAAGAAGAATTTTAGTCCTCCCCCAATAAATGCAGAAGAGATTATTATAAAATTTTACGAACATGTAAAAAGTGGAGACAGAGAAGCATTAAAAGCAATTCTTTCAAAAGATTCTGAAATATGGGGAGATGGTGGAGGAAAAGTCTTCGCAGCTGGACATATTACTGATCTCGAAGAAACAATCACATTTTTTGAAAGGTTGGGAGCAACAAAAATATTTCACTCTAATCTCTATAAGATGGAATACTGTAAAGTAAACTCAAGGCCTGGTATCATATTCTCTAAGAAGGAGGACTCAGGTCTTTGGACTTTTGACACAATCATGTCTTATGAATTTCATGGAAGTAAAATAGCGAGAATCTATGCACAACGAAATCCTGAGAAGCTAAAAACTTTACTTTCTAAGTTTTAGCCCAGGTGTCTTTATAAATTCTCCTCGATTTTCCCAACGAGATAAGAATCGAAGAGGTTAACTCGAGGATTTCATTTGTTATATATAAGGAGATTTCATATCTGATAGTATCATATGATACTATCAGATCAGGCAATTCCTATATTTTCGGCTAGTTAAGAAAAGTATATAGAACTACCCTTCCTCACTCTCCCAACCAATCTTCTCAAGGAACTCATCATATGTTCCATCAAAGAAGTCAGCGCGACCTTCATGAAAAATAATAAGTTTATTAACTGAAGCGCGTAGTAGTAACTCGGAGTGAGTTACTAAAATAACAGCACCAGGAAAATTAACAATTTCCTTACTTAGTGTTTCAATCGATTCCATGTCTAAGTGGTTTGTCGGCTCATCTAATAAAAGTACGTTCGACTTCTTGGCCAATATTTTTCCAAGCATTACGCGACTCTTCTCACCACCTGATAGAACAGAGACTTTCTTCTTAGCAAGATCATCCGTAAACATCATGGTTCCACAAATCTTTCTAATTTGCCCAATACCTAGATCATGATTACTCTCTGAGATTTCATTTATAATTGTATTATCAAGAGAAAGTCTTTCAATATTTGTTTGTCCAAAGTGTCCCATAGAGATTGAAGGATGACTTTTAATATCTCCTGTTCTCGCCTTGAGCTCTCCAGCTACAACATTTAAAAGAGTAGATTTTCCCTTACCGTTCTTTCCAATAATCCCAATTCGATCATTACGTCCAACTTTAAAAGAGAGATCCTTAAAGAGATCTTCCTCTTCCTTACCTGAATATGAAAAGCTTAGATCTTCAATTTCTAAAATGATCTTTCCAGGACATTCTTTATAATTAAATTTAAAGCCTAGGTTATTTTCAGAATCAAGCTTATCCATCGTACCCATTTTCTCAATTTGCTTAGCACGTGATTGAGCTTGTGTGGCCTTAGAAGCTTTCGCTCCAAAACGATCCACAAAACCCTGAAGTTCTTTCTTCTTCTTTTCTTGAGTTAATCGCGTTAGTTCATACATTTCATCATGGATAGCTAATTGCTCATAGAACTTGGTCGTATTACCTTTGTACTTACTAAGCTTCTTTCTACCAAGTCCAATTGTATGAGTGGACACTGAGTCCATGAAGTCTCTATCGTGAGTAATCAGCAACACTTCGCCCTTAAAACCTTTTAAAAATCCTCTTAACCATCTTAAAGAAACAATATCTAAATAGTTGGTAGGCTCATCTAAGAGCAGAAGATTTGGATTTTGTACAAGAGCTTTAGTTAAGTTGATACGGACTTGGTAACCACCGGAAAAACTATTTGGATCCTTTTCTAGATCTTCTTCAGAAAATCCAAGACCGAAGAGAATTCTCTCGGCTTTCCACCAATCGTATTGCTCTTCCTCTGATAGAACCTGGCAACATTCTTCCAGAACCGTAGGTTTCGTAAAGTTGATATGCTGATCAAGAGCACCGATCTTATAACTTTTAGGGATAACTATTTCTCCCGAATCCGGCACAATCTCACCTAGAATGATTTTAAAGAGTGTCGACTTACCAGAACCATTTCGTCCCACAAAGCCTAAACGCTCTCTCTTTCCTATGAGTAAACCTAAGTCTTCAAAGAGAACTTGCAGGCCAAAATGCTTTGAAATATTATTCAGTTGAATCATCGTTTTTCCATATTGTAATTTTTGGCCATAGTGCCATAAATTCAGCGCTAAGTCCTAGAAATGTTAGGAAGGGTGTAAATGATACCCCTAAATAGAAGTCACTTAGTCACAGGGTAACGTCGAATTGTTCTCTTTCAATAATACTGGAGGTATAAGGCCTTCACCTCCAGAAATAGGAGGTGAGGAAATCGTAAGAATCGTCTTGGAGTTACTTCAAAGCATCCAAGATCTGAGAATTCTTTGTTCTAACTTTATAATCTAAGTGGATATCAGCAAAAACAACTTTTCCCTTCTTTATGATAAAGACCGCAGGATGAGCAACCATATGATGAGTCTCTCCAGAATCTGCTTCAATATCAATTTTATAGGAAGATTTATATTTCTTTACCAGCTCGTCAGAAACCTTATTGGCGATTTTAAAAGCTTTTAGAGAGCTAGCTTTTGGATCGCTTAGAACTTTAAAAGAGAAATTATACTTGTTTCTCATTTTCTTAGCTAACATCAATCTATCAACACTGACTGCCACGATTTGAGCTCTATTTTTTACGGAATCTACTACCTCAGATTGGATACTCTTTAACTGAGTCATACAATATGGGCACCATGCTCCTCTATAGAAAACAACGACTGTTGTATTGGCCTCTTTAGAGAAATTAAAACTCTTACCCTCTGTATCTTGCAAGGTTAAGTTAGGAGCTGAATCTCCTACTTGCAAACCGACCATGGCAAAAGTTAATTGAGGAATCATTAGAAGTATAAGTAATATCTTTTTCATTGGTTTCTCCATCTACGTATAACTAAATTCTCTCTATAGTTACGTAAAATGCTCAAACCTGCAAATGAAAATGACCTCTGTTACATGTATTATCTCCTTTTCTTTCTTATATATAGCGGCTGATTCTACTTATAGAACCAACCGCAAAACTATTAAGGGACGAATATCCTTTTTGAGGGAAGAGAGTTTCTATTCATGAAGAGGACCATGCCCTATCGTAGCATCAACAAATCCCTTGAATTGTTTTTCAGGAGAATATGGTGCTGGATTATTAAGCCCCTTGATAACAGCTGGCCTCTCAAGCATGCGATTTATCCAAGCAAATACATTCTTATTTTCTTCTAGTGGTAATTGCCCTGTAGCTGGATGTTTAATAATTAAATTAATCCAAGGAATAAATGATACGTCAGCAATTGAAAATTCATCACCTGCGATAAATTCCTTTCCTTCAAGACGCTTATTTAAGACTTTTAAGATTCTTGAAGTTTCTTTGAAGTAGCGATTTGTCACTTTTGGAAATTCGTTTCCCCACGCCGCTGCGAAAACTAAATACTGTCCCAAATAGGGGCCAATGCCGCTCATTTGAAACATCAACATTTCTATCACCTTAGTTTTTTCGGCAAGATTAGATCCTAGTAATTTTCCATGTTTTTCTGCTAGGTAATAAAGAATCGCCCCTGACTCACTAATAACAATGTCCTGGTCTTTGAGTACTGGAATTTTATTATTAGGATTTAGAGTAGTGAATTCGGAATCAAATTGATCCCCGCCTAAGTACAACTGATGAACGTTATACTCAAGCCCTAGCTCTTCTAATGCAATTGAAACTTTTAAACCATTTGGTGTTGCGTCTGTGTATAAATCTATCATTTTAAAATCCTTATTTTATTTATTGATCTGAATATCAACTTTTGTTAAATTGAAGGCGATAAGTCCTTCAAGTGGTTTTGCTTCAGGGAAACTTTCTTTGTATTGCCAGGCAATCTCTTCAAACAATTCCCCTTTTATTTTTGTGGAATAATAATTCCCATCACCTTTTAAATAGCAATGTGATTTAAAGTCTGATTTCAAAAAGATTTCAAGATTCACATCCTTAACGGGAAAGTAATAAACAGGTTTATATCCTATTCCTCCAATCTCATTGAGTAGTACAGGAGAGCTTGTTATCGCTAAGATCTCACCTGCAATTGATGCAACCACTTCAAATTTTGGAAATTCAAACTCTAAATAATGAATCATGCAGTGTTCCCTTTTATTGCAGTTAAATGAGAATCAAGTCCACTAACTATAGACTCCATCACTGCCTTCAATTTTGGTCTGATCGCAATTTTGCCAAGAATAAAGCCCAGAGGCCCAAACTTAGGATCAAAACTAATTTTGAATGTCACTTCTGAAGTTGTGGCAGATTTCTTTAAAACATTTACTTCTGCAAAAGCAGATTTAAAGGGCATAAAGTCAGCTTCAAGAGTAAACTTCATTTGTTTCTTTGCTACGTCATATTCATAAATCTCCTCTTTAATTTTATTTCCATCTTTTAAATGACATACTCTTTGCGTCCCCTGCCCCTTTTTTACTTTCCCAACTATTGGGCTAGAGGTTAAATCAGGATGAAACTTATGGATGGCATCAAAGTCATCCCACATTTTCCATACTTCTTCGTCTTGGTGATTTAATAATCTAATGACTTCTACTTCATGCATAAATGACTCCTATTTCAGGTTGTTCTTAATTTCATGTCTTATTATCGGCCAAGCGATACATTAAAAAAAATTAGTTTTTATTGTATTTTTTAAAGAAATTCTTATATATTTAATATGAGGTAACTTATGGATTTTAATAAATTGAGAACATTTGTAGAGGTAGCTAAAACACAAAGCATCTCAAAAGCGGCGAAGAATCTTCACAGAACGCAGCCAGCGATAACTCAACAAATCCAACTTCTCGAAGATGAGTTAGAGTTTCCCCTACTAGAGCGAAAGCACAGAAGAATATATCTGACTAAACAAGGTGAAAAATTATATAAAATTGGACTTGAAAAACTTCAAAGTATTGATGATGAAATTTCGTTTATAAAAAATGATCTTACTTCCCTTACAGGAGAAATTAGAATTGCCATTCGTCCAGATATTGCACAACATATGTTACCCATCGTTTTCGCTAACTTTAAGAGAACACATCCAAATGTTAAGTTCACCATCATGCATGGAGACGCTGCAGTAGTTGAAGATCTTGTTTTAAACAATAAAGCAGATATTGGAATTCTTCTCTTAATCAAAGATAAAGACATGTTTGAAATATATCCAACGGAGAAGAAGAATAATGTTCTTGTTGCTTCAAAGAAGTATATTAAAACAACTGGAATGCCTACCAAACTCACTGACTTACTTGAAATGGACGTTATTGATTACACAGAAGATAGTGATGCACTTTGTTTTTGGATTAAGAAGGCCAATAAAAAACTTGAGCTACAATTTAGAAAGAAGTCACCCCACTACGTCTGCCCAGATGGGTCCATTGCGCGTGAATTAATGCTCAAAGGTTTAGGCATTGCCATGATTCCTCATTATATGGTTGAGGATGAAATAAAAAAAGGCTCAGTTATTCAATTATTTAAAAGTAAGAATATTAGTTTTACTTCTAGTTTTGATATCATCTGCAAGAGGCATCAAACCAAGAGTGCAGCCGAGAAGGCCTTAATAGATACACTACGAAGAGAGTTGTGTTAATTTATAGCTGCATCTTTGATCAACTCTTGGTTACATCTTCCTGCCCACCGCCTTCACTATAGACTTTATAGAAATTAATGAGTTCTTCATCATAATTATCCATGCCCGTCTTTGTTTCTTTAAAGAATTCTGCTTTTATTATTGCCTCATACCATTGTTGATAGCGCGCAAAGTTCTTAACTTCTTTCGCGACGATATATTCTTTGTAATGTCTCAATAATAAATCTATTCGATAGGCAAAGGGAATAAAAGCGAGGTCAACTATACTAAAATTTTGCCCTAAATAATACTGCCCTTTTTCATTGATTTCATTGGAAAACTTGTTTAGAAAAATTGTAAATTCCGCTCTAGTCTTCTTTAAATCTTCATCATTAGTAGCTTTTAAAAAGCGATAAAAAGAAGGTATTAAATCTTTATTGATAAAGCTTAGAGTCTCTTCAATTTCTGGACTATAATTTGTTCCTGTTTTTGGATTATCAAAGTATTTTAAAATATCTAAAGAATCAACAAGTGTTGTCTCATCTTCTATCACTACTGGAGCTGTTCCAAATCCTTTAGAGATTCTCATCCATTCTTCAGTTTTATTATAGGGATCAATTTCTATATATTTAAAGTCTCTCTTATTAACCAGAAGACTTAACCACGCTCGTTGAGCAAATGGACAGTACCATGCAGAATAGAGTTTAATTTTTTCTTCTGTTTTTTTCATAATGATTACCTTTTCAAAAATATTTACACAACTTACTTTAATCAAGAGTTTCTTTTTCCATCTCTTACATAACGATCAATTCTATTTACAGAATCCACTGCCATATCCCAAGATGTATAAATTTGATTCTTCTTTCCACCTCTTAAGTCTCCGGCCACAAAGAATCCTGGTACATTTGACTCTCCCACAGTATCCGTCACAACAAATCCTCTCTCGTCTACCTTTGCTCCGACTTGTAAGGCCAATTCATTGTGAGGAATAACTCCCAGAGAAACAAAACCTTTTTGGGTCTTTATGATTGTTCCATCCTCTAACTGAAGACCTACCAGACCTTCTTCTTTAGCATCACCAAGAATTTCTAATATTGGAGATTCCACAATTTTAATTCCATACTTCTTCACTCTCTTACCTAACTCAGAGTCTTCTTTAATCTCAGTTGGTTTTCCATTGGTCACTATGGTCATAGAAGGATTTTCATACCTTTCAAAAAGCATGGTGGCGATCCAACCTGCTGTTTCATCGTGACCAATAATTGTCGTATCCTTTCCCTTGCTCTTATGACCATCACACAGAATACAATATTCAATATGTCCGGCATTTGCCATAGGAAAAATAGGTTTAATACTTCCTTGAATCTCTGGCTGCATGTCCATGATACCAGTTCCTAAGAGTATATTCTGTGCAAAAAAAGTTTCACCCTTGTCTGTTGTTAATTCGAAGTTCCCCTTCTCTCCTGTGACTTTCGTTACGGAAGATTTAACTTGAGATAGGTTATCTTTCCAGAGATCACTTGAGTTGATCCATTTGAAAACATCATTCGAGCTTTGAATAACTCCTTTAGTCTTATCAAATAAATTAGGCATGTTTTCAATTTTACCAACCCAAGTTGCACGAGCAGATTTCTTAGTTCTTGGACTGCCCATAAATGTAACAGTGTCCAAATTATTAAGAACCGCACGTAAACTACCCATAGCGCCGGCAGCGCCGGAACCAATGACTGCTACATCATAGACTTTCATGACTACTTACCTTGCCAAAGATTGGCCTCAAAAGCGTTATCAACTGGAGTTTCCACAATATGGTTAATGTAATTACTAATTGTCTTAGTTGCGACTACCGTAATCACATCAAAAATATTTCCCTTTGAGTATCCAGCTTCTATGAATGCATTTACTTGCTCAGCATTTACACGTCCACGGTTCTTAACTACGAGCCTAGTAAATTTAATCAACTCATTTAATTTTGAGTCTTTTACTTCTTTGCCGTTTCTTAGATCATTTAGAACCTCATCGTTTACTTCAAACATCTTTCCAACAGTTGTATGAGCAGCAACACAGTACTTACATTCATTCTCATAACTCACTGTTAAATAAAGTACCTGTTGTTCAGCTGGTGTTAGAGTGGAGTTCCCTAGTACTTCAACTGCATTAGTGTAAGTCTCTAAAGCTGCTTGTGACTCGGCCGCTACCCCCATAACGTTTGGAATAAAACCGTACTTCTTGGTGTAACCTTTTAAAGTTTCCTTTGCGTATTCTGGTGCCGTTTCTTCATTGTAGATTTTGTACGTTAACATTTTGATTTCTCCTGTTTATTGATTGGTTAGTTGTTCTTAGCTTGAATACATATTCGACCCAAACTGCTCATAATTCAAATCAATACAAATGATATGATATATTCACATCATGAATACAGTAAAATCAGGAACAATTCAGGAGTTCTTGGACGTAGATAACCTACTGTTTTCATTCTGTTTCATCCTGAATAAATAATTACTTTTCACGCTATAACCGATGAGTATTAAATGAATTCTCCATTAAAGATCTCTCTATTCCTTCTTTGTATTTCTTGGCAAGTACAAGCGCTCTCCCCTAGTGAGATCTGTAATTCAAAATCTAAACAAAAGATTCATTGTAGTGAATTCTCTAAAACGGCTCCCATAAATTTAAACAAAACGAGCATGGAATCTTTTGTAAAGTGGTCGTGGATAGTTGATAAGTTAACTGAGAGAAAGAAATTCTTAAAAGCAGAAATTGATAACAACAAAGGCATGCTCCGCTACCTACGCAATAGTTTTGTAGAGGAAGATGAGAGTCGTGATTGGTACGGGAATGAATACAATAATATTCGTGCTGACTTTAAAAACCTAAAGGTCATAACGAATGAAATTGATATAGCTTCAAAGAAGCTCAATATGTGCTTTAGAATTTGTTCAAGTGCTATGCGTATAGAAAACGAAGACCATTTAAAGAAACTTCAAAAGCTTAAAATAATTCTCCTCTCAAAAAGGCCGGTACTAGCAGGACCAAACATAGAAGAATTAATTCTTAAAGAAAGTGTAAGTGATAAAAAATTTAAGTCTGCTCTCGTAAAAACCTACGCAAGTTACCTTGGTGAAACACAGGAAGGTATTAGAAAAATTAATAGAGTTTACTTTAAAGAGAATTCTCAACTAGAGTTTGCTAAGAAATCTCCAGAAGTTGTTAAGAAGAAGAGAGTCGATCTCTTTATCCAAATGATTAGCGAGAAAGATTATATAAACGACACCCTCTCTAGTGTACTTAGTGAGCTTGATTGGAAAAATGAACTCTCCACAGGAGACTCCCAAGGTCTAGCCTGTCACTTTTATAATAAGAACATTGATTTTTTAGAAAATAAGAAAATAAAGAAAGTCGGCCTAGAAGTAGGAATGCTAGCGCTTCCTTTTGTTGTGGGTCCAACCTTTAGACTAGGTGTCTGGGGACTAAGGGGTGCAGGTCTACTAAAGTGGGGAATGCGAGAAGAAGTCTTTATTAGTGTTTCTAAGGCTACCGCTGGAGCTATGAGTGCTGCTTTCTTTATAAAAGATTCAATTGCCATCCCAAAAAAGAAAGAAGAGTGTTCAAGATTTTTAAATGGTTTCATTGAAACAAATAATCAAACTCTTTATCAAAAATTTATTGAATGTAATCAAGAACTAAGTTCGGAATTACTATTTCTTGCTGCTGAGACTACTCTAGTTGGATTAACTTCCATCACTAGTATCATGAAGTCCTTAAAGGTTTCTCGTTCGTTTAAAGAAGAGAGCACTTTTTTTCATGTAAAAGACTTTGAAGAATTAACTTTTTACTTAGAGAGCAAGAAAATTGATAACGCAAACTTTGGAGATGCCGGTTTTAAGCTTACTACTAAAAAAGGCGATTACTATGTTTTAAACCTCAATGGACCAAAGCGAGAAGTCGCTGCCTTAAGTACGAAGTACTGGGAGTTTGTCTCAGAGACCTATAAAGAAAGATTAAATCTAAGTAAGGCCGAGATCGAGAGTTTCATAAGAAGTAGTAAAAGTATGGAACCAAGAACGACTCTTTTAGTCAGTACCAAACAAGATGATATGTTCAAGCTTAGAGGTGGCGTTGCGCTAGTTGATTCTAGTAAGGCCAGTGAACTTCTTCCTTTAGAGAAGGCCACGGGTATTAGAATAAAGAGAGAGAAAGGTAGAAAGATTGGAGAAATTGTTCGCCTAACTGTTGATGGGACAACTGGTGATAGAAAATTAAGTGATGAACTCATTTCACAACTAATTTCAGGATTAAAAACTCAGGATAAGCTCGATAGTGTTTACGTCTATACTTCAAAGGCCCATCAGAGGCTTTATCAAAGAATGTTAAAGAAGAAAGGAATGAAATCTCAACTTATCCATGACCTAGATCGAGATGTGGTTCTGCGCATTGATTTAAAAGATTTCTAGAATATATCTTCTCAAAAAGAAATTTTTCTTGTTTTTCAGAGCCGTTAGTGATGATCTATATTAATCTTAATAATAACCGTAATTTAGCAAGTAAACAAAGGTGATTGATATGCTTAGTTGTGCTCAACCAATAGATATTCTAGGAGATGTTCTTAGAGTTGGAGAACTCGGCTCTCAAATTGTGGCCAGACCAAACCTAGTTGCTCCTTGGGGAATGATGTTTCCTACAGAAGATAAATCACTATTTCATATATTTAAATCTGGAACTTGTTATTTCTACCCTGATTTAGAATCCAAAGAGCCCCGAGTGATTCAAGCTGGCGACTTATTATTTATTCCGAGAATAAATAACTATAGGCTTCTTAGTGAAAAAGATGGTGAGTCCAATTTTTATAAAGACGTAGTAAAAAGCTTTAAAGATGTTGTTATAAAAGAAAGTGATAAAGCTACCACAATGATTTGTGGGTCCTATAAATTAAAGACAAAGCTCTCCCTCCCCTTCTTTTCATTATTTCCAGACTTCATTCATTTATCAAAAGAAGACTTAGAAAATTATCCTGAACTAGGAAATACTGTAAAATTGATTATGCAAGAAGAAGCTGTGACGAGTCTCGGGGCAGACATCATCTTGCTCAGAATAGTCGATATACTGCTCGTTCAAATGATCCGCTATTGGCTTACAAATTATGACTCTAAGTCAGTTGGATGGCTCATGGCCACCCTAGACTCAGAAGTAGGACAAGTCTTATCTATGATCCATAGAAATCCAGAGAAGAAATGGACCGTAGAAGATTTGGCAGAAGAAGCAGCAGTCTCTAGGACAAAACTATTCAATAGTTTCACAAAATCTGTTGGTGTCTCACCTATCCAATATTTAACAAGTTGGAGAATCGATTTATCAAAGAAACTTTTAACGACAACAAACCAATCCATAGTTGAAGTGGCGAACTCTGTAGGTTATGAATCAGAAGCTGCCTTTAGCCGAGCTTTTAAGAAAACTGTTGAAATGACACCAGGGAAGTACCGAAAATCAGTCTTGGACTAATGGGGAACTACATAACTTTCTTTAGATGATTAATTCGACAATCTACTTTTTGACTGAGCTTCTCAGTAAGAAGCACAAGTTCACTTTCCTTGATATATACATCAAGAGGCACACGTAGATTAAAGGCCATCGCTTTTGGTGTGCGATAGGAAAGCTCCTTTGCATAGATCATAGAAACTGTTTGAACTCTACCAATACTAGGTAAGTCATTTTGTGCATGAACAATGTGATACTTAGTTTCTCCTTGTAATCGGATTAGGGAATCCCAAAGTGCAACCACACTACAATGATCTCGCACAATATTATTAATTATAAGTGTATCGACATCCAAAAACTTCTTCCAGCTATCATTACACACAACGATCTTATCAATTGAAATTTCAGTTACTCCCAAACGATTATCATCAAGACTAGTATTTTTAAAATTATAAAAACAATCTTCGAATAATTTCAATAAATCATTTATTGATTGGTAATCAAAAAGTCCTTTCCTTAAGGCATGCTGTCGTCCAAAGAAATTCGATTCATCAACTTCAGAAACATGATATTCTCTTAAGTCTGTTAAGAAGAAAAATGTTGGCTTAATTCCCAATAATTCTGCGATTTTAAAAATATGGGAGGTATTCATTGAAGAAGTTCCATTTTCTATTCTTTGGTAGGTGCGAATAGGTATTTCGATTTTTTCTGAAAAATCTTCTTGAGAAAGACCGAAGACACTACGTAACCAAAAGAGCCTCTTATATACAATTGTATGATCATTTCCTGAGTTCACTTATTTAAACCTTTTCTCTATGTACTTACTATTTCTATAGTTTAGGGAAAAATCGGACTCAAAAACCTACACATAATTCAAAAGAACTTGCAGATCGTACACAACCGGACAGTTATGATAGGGTTAATAAATGATAAAAAAGATACAAGATATTCTTCTTAAAGAAGCCTCTGCCTCTAGCATTTCAAAAGTAGAGCTTATTCAAGAGTTATGGAGTGGCTACGGTCAACTGAATCGAGTTTACTTTGATCAAACAAGTCTCATTATAAAACTTATTCAGTTTCCAACTATTCAAGATCATCCCAGAGGATGGAATTCTGACTTCTCTCATATAAGAAAAGAAAAATCCTACGACGTCGAAAGAAACTTTTATAAATTCTATAATGAAGCCATTGAAAACTCCTATATACCTAAATATGTAATCAGTGGTGAAGTCGACTCTCAACATTATCTCATTCTTGAAGATTTACTGACCAAGAACTTCACTCCGAAAGTTTCAATCACCTGGGAAGAAGTTCAGCTATGTTTAAAGTGGCTGGCTAATTTTCATGCCAAATATCTAGGTGTTGAACCTGAACATCTTTGGAAGATTGGGACTTATTGGCACTTAGAGACAAGACCTGATGAGCTAGCAATTCTAGACGACCTAGAACTCAAACAGGCAGCTCCCTTAATAGATCAGAAACTAAATTCTGCAAAACACCAAACACTAGTTCATGGAGACGCAAAATTAGCGAACTTCTTATTTAATGATCATGAAGTCGCTGCTGTTGATTTTCAATATGTGGGAGGAGGAGTAGGAATCAAAGATGTCGCCTACTTTCTAAGCAGTATTTACGATGAAGACCAACTACAGCACCATGAATCAGAATGTCTTGATTATTACTTTTCTGAACTTATGAAGATTACACAAAATCAAGAATTAGAAATTGAATGGAGAGAACTCTACCCCTACGCTTGGAGTGACTTCTATCGTTTTCTAAAAGGATGGTCACCAGGGCATTGGAAAATTCACTCCTACTCAGAACTTATGAAAGAGAGAGTTTTAAAATGTCTTTAACAATAAGTCAGCTCCACACTCTAAGGGACCTCGCCAATAAAGCTGCGCAGAGGGCCGGAGCTATTATCAAAGAGAAACAGGGCACACAGGTCAAAGTTCTTAAGAAAGATGGTGGTGACACTCTCGCCTCTTGTGTTGTGACAGAAGTTGATATGGCCGCTGAGAAGGCCATATTGGAGCTCCTCACCCCTACCCTAAAAGATTATAACCTAGGACTTCTAACGGAAGAAAGTACTGACGATGAGTCACGTTTTAATCACGACTATTTTTGGTGTATTGACCCACTAGACGGCACCTTGGCCTATAGTCGCAATGAAGATGGCTATAGTACGTCAATTGCTCTTGTCTCAAGAGTTGGTGTTCCCATTATTGGTGTTGTTTACAATCCGCGTACTGATACTCTTTATCACGCTATCAAAGATCAGGGCGCCTTTAAAAATGATGCTCCTTTTAAAGTGAGCGACCATTCAAAAAATCTAACCTTACTCTTTGATCAGAGTTATCTTTCTCACCCTGATTATGAAAGTCATATAAGAGAGCTCAAGGATCATTTACAAGCAATTGGCTTAAATGAACTAAAAATCAATCCTCTTGGTGGTGCAGTCATGAATGCGATTAGCACTATTGAGTTAGCTCCCGCACTTTATTATAAGCTTCCTAAGAAGACGCTAGGTGGAGGAAGTCTGTGGGACTTTGCGGCCAGTTCAGTTATTCAGTCAGAAGCTGGTGGCCTTAATAGTGATTACTATAAAGAAGCTCTTGAACTGAATCGCAGAGAATCAACATTTATGAATCACCGGGGAATCATTTTCTGTAGTTCAGAGAATATTTTAAAAGTTTTAATTAAGCGTCCTTAAAAGGGCCTTTAATTACAACTCGAGAGATCTCTTCGTAGAGAAAGTCGGTACAAGTCTTCACTTTAGGAACTTTGCTCATATTCTTATGAGTAAGTATCCAAAGATGACTTCCCACAAACTCTTTAGGCTCATGAATAACTTCTAAGTTCTTATAGATATCAGCGAAATAATGGGGCATAAGACCGAGGCCAACACCATCACTACACATTTTCGCCATCACGGTGAGATCATCAACTTTGTAAATTCTACTGTCGTCTTTTAATTTACTATCTAACCACTTTTTAGATTTTAGATGTTCCAGTGATTCATCAAGCACAATAAAGTTATGCTTATCAATATTTTTTAGAAAATCTTCCCTCGTTTTATTTCCTTTGAAGTAACTCTTCGATCCATAAATAGCAAAGTTCAACTCTCCTAGATTTCTTCCAATTAAATGAAGAGGAACATCACTCGCTGGACGAATAGCAATATCGGCTTCTCTTTTTGATAAATTATAAAATTGGTTTGAAACTTTTAAATCAACAAAGAGATCAGGCCACTTCTGTTGAAACTTTTTAATTATTTTTGGAAGAAAAGTTGTGGCAATTGAAGGTGTTGTCGTAATTAAAATACGCCCTTTCAATTTGGTATCTAACCCTTGGATTGAATTAAAGATCGTATCCATTCTCTCTTCAAGACCTTCTAATTTGTGATAAAGCTCCTCACCAGCTGGAGTGAGAAAATATCCTGACGGAGTACTCTCAAAGAGCTTGATCTCAAACTTCTCTTCAAAATTTAAGATACGTCTATAGACAGTCGTATGGTTACTTTTAATTAATTTCGCTGCTTTTTGAAGTCTCTTCTCCTTGGCCAAGGCCATGAAATATTTAAGATCTTCCCAGTTTTCCTCTATGTTCATTTTTGAACACCCCTTTTGCTTATTGATACATACTAGTTCATTTGTAAAGTCTATACAATAGTAAAAAACCAAGGAGACAAAGACATGAAAAATGAAACCAATAACAAAGACTTAATCATTCAGCTCTATAGAGCTTTCTCAAAGCGAGACCATGAGGCGCTAGATAGAATTTGTGCCAAAGACATACTCTGGACTCAAAACCCAGGTTTTCCAGGAGGCGCAGTAAATATAGGCGTCAGTAACATTGTAGAGAATGTCTACGAAGCCAACTCTAGTAGATGGAAGTTCTTTAGCTTTCAGCGAAAAAGCATTTCAGTCGCCACAGACACAGTATTAGTAGAAGGGGTCTATGTCGTTCAAGGACATGATGCCAAAGAAAGAGTTTCAGCTGAGACGGCCCATGTATTTAAAATAAAAGACAACAAAGTCACCTCTTTTCAGCAGTACACCGACTCAAAAACACTTTGGGATAATCATAATCAAAACAAAATATCTTAATAAAATAATTAACTGAGGAGTTAACATGAACACAGAATTACAAAAAAAGAATTTATCATTAATCTCACTAATACTTAGACTGTCGATGGGGACATTATTTTTAGGAACGGCCATTATAAAAGTTAAAGGTGGTATAGATGGAAACATTGCGTATTTTGTTTCTATCTTTGAAAAGAGTATTTTCCCGCTAGCACTAGTTAAAGCACAAGCGAGTATCATTATGTTCGTTGAATTCATCTTAGCAGCATGGTTATTCTCTGGAATAAAACTTAAGGAAGCTTGGATTGCTTCAGGACTTACTCTTATCAGTTTAGCTTTTGGAATGATCTTCGTTTATAAATTTGATGTCGTTTCAGATAATTATATTTACGTTCTCATTGCTTGTTTAGGACTATTTCTAGCTCCTTATGACAAATATCGACTTACAAAATAAAATTGAAGTTTCTAATATAATGGTCGAACAGCACTTGATGTTAAGTTCTTTAAACATATTAATAAAATAAAAATGTGATGAGAATTGAATTACTCATCGCATTTTTTTCTTAATTTTAACTCAAGATTAATTTGTAGGTCCGTATGCCAAATTTGCCATTCCAAAAGCATTAAAATAACAGTAATATTATTTATGCTGCAATTAGATCATTCAATTGTCTATAAAAGATTACTATGGATTCGCAAAACACTTTCCTACACACAAAACTCTTTCGCAGAATTGATTGATATTCCCATTAGGACTTATCAAAGATTAGAATCAGGTGAAACTCTTTTAAATACAGTTAATATATTTAAAATCTCACAGGCCTTAAAATTATGCCCGTCTGTTTTCTTTATTGAAAAACTAGAAGAATATGACAACTCTAAAAATTTAAAACTAGTGCCAAGAATTATCGATTTCAGATTGAGACTATTTGATTACAAAACACTAAACGATATTCTCAATGAACTCGAAGAAATATTTATCCAAGTGAGAAGTAATAAATATTCCATTAAGAATACTGCGGTAACTGAAGGTGTTATTGGTTCATGTTCTATTCTTAATAATAGTTGGCTGGAAGAAATGAAAGTTGGAACAATTAAATTTTCCAAACTTCTACAAGACCATATAAGTATAGTTGCTTACTGGGATACAATGATTGCTCAAAAGGATGAAACTAGATTTCACCTAGGTCATATAGAAAATGATTTGCCCAATATGGGAAAAATCCAGGCCATCGGACTCTTCTATGCATCCAGAACTCTATCCGACAATCCTAAGGCCTATACCTTTAATATTAGATTCCCATTAGATATAAAGATCACCCAAGAAGATATTATTTTTCTTGCCGCTAAACTTAGTAAACGAATCAACCATCAAGTTAATCCTATTAAGAAAATTACTTAATTTGGTGATAGCTAAACTTAGCATTGAATAATTTCGAGGTTATGTGAAACATTATGCCATATTTGCCATTCCAAAGGTAAGTAAACAACAGTAATGTTATTTATGTTTAAGTTAGATCATTCAATTGTCTATAAAAGACTACTATGGATTCGCAAAACACTTTCCCACACACAAAACTCTTTCTCTGAATTGATTGATATTCCCATTAGGACTTATCAAAGACTAGAGTCAGGTGAAACTCTTTTAAATACTGTTAAAATATTTAAAATTTCGAAAGCCTTGAACTTATGTCCATCCTTTTTCTTTATTGAAAAGCTTGAAGATTACGACAGTTCTAATAATCTCAGAACTATGCCGAGGATTGTTGATTTTAGAATAAGACTATTCGATTACCGAACACCAAACGATATTATAAATGAACTTGAAGGAATATTTAATAAAGTTAGATCTAGAAAGTTTGAAATTGACAATATTGCAGTAACTGAAGGAGTTATTGGTTCATTTTCTATTCATAATAAAAGTTGGTTAGAAGAGATGAAAGTTGAAAAAGTTAAATTCTCTAAACTCCTACAAGACCATATAAGTATAGTTGCCTACTGGGATACAATGATTGCACAAAAAGATATTACCAGGTTTCACCTAGGTCATATTGAACATGACTTACCCAATATTGGCAAAATTCAAACCATCGCACTCTTTTATGCATCTAGACCCATCTCTGACAATCCTATGGGCTATAGCTTTAATATTAAATTCTCTATAGATATTAAAATTACGCAAGAAGATATTATTTTTCTTGCCGCTAAACTTAGTAAACGAGTTAAATATCAAGTTAATCCAATTAAGAAAATTAACTAATTTGATGTAGGTGGTATGAGTCAGACTATCTATTCGCTTTAAGCCAGGCCTTAAGAAGTTTTTTCTTAGCACGCTTATTATTTTTACCAAGATCCTTTATAGGCGTTTTTCTACTGCCATTTTTCAAACGAGCATTAATCCCCTCAACTTTAAGAAGAATTTTTAAGATCTCAATACTACTCTCTTCTTCACTTTGAGCAGCATAATGAAGTAAGGTATTATCGTTATAATAATCAACGGCATTAATATCAACGGTTCTATTTTTCATCAATTCTTTAAAGAGAGTCAATGATCCGCGGTAAACAGCGGTATAAATATCAGTATCAAGAAGAACGATCTTGTCACTCTCAAGTAGTAAATTATAAACTTCTAGAGAGTCATTATTAATGGCTTGATCTAAAATTCTATATCTCCCCACTCTTTTTATTGTCTGATCATAATTGTTCACTTCAATTTTTGGACTACTTAAAAGTAACTTAACAATTTCAACTCTATTCGCTTTGACTGCTTCAAATAATGGAGTGTTACCAAATTTCCTATTGGAAGAATAGTAATATTTGTTAACGTCTATGTCTTTGCGAGCAAGTAGTAATTTAACGGCCTTTACATCATTATCTTCAACAGCTTGAAGTAATGCAGTTGTTCTATCATTATCTAGATTCACGTCAAAATCAGCTCTAGCTAATATCAGCTTAGCTATGTCATATTTTCTTTCATGAAGAGCGATGATTAGTGCCTTAGAGTTAGGTTTAACCTGAGGGTAAGAAAGTAAGAGTTCTGCCAAGTCCTCACGCTCATCCAATAATGCTCTAACAATAGGGTTGGTATTTTTCGCATCTATGATCAAATCGGGATGAGTTAATAATAGCTCTACTCCATATTGCAGATTATGCTTAACTGCATAGTAAAATAGAGATGCGTCCTCTTTCTCTATTCGTCCAAATAAAGTACGATTCAAATTTGGATCGAAGCGAGAAGAGTAGAATAATTCTTCAAGAGCAGGAAAGAGTCCTTCTCTTATTTTAGAAAAAATATAATTTTCATGGTTTGAATTTAGCAGGTCATCAACTAATAATTCGTGCTTAATAACTTTATCTTCTAATTTTGGTAACATTTTATTACATTCAGGAAAATCATTTAAACAATACATCTCATAGGAAAGATCAAGAGCTGTTTTCTTTTGAATATTTTTAGTGCCTAGCTTAGTGATTATTGTTCTAGTTATTTTTGCAAAAGCTAAATCATCATCGCCAATTTGCGTAGCGTACATAAGAGCAGTCATGCCTTGTTTATTAGCAATATTTAAATCAATATCACCTCTATTAACGAGCATTCCAAGAACAAAACCATGGGCGCGGTAAGAAAATGGTTGAACATCAATTAGCTGATGAGCGAAACCAAGAATAGCGGAAATTAAAATGGTGTTACCCGCTTCATCAATTTGATTAATATCCGCACCGGCCTCAAGTCCTTCTCTAACACTGATAAAATTACCCTGATAGGCATTTTTAAAAATATTCTTTACCACATCAGGAGTATTCGCCATGGAAACATTTATAGTAAGAAGAGATAATATCGAAAGTAGTATTAATTTTTTCATTATATTAATCCAATGGGCTTACGATTCTACCAATCGCAATAGTAGAAGTTCGTAGGATTGAAGATCTTGGCCATAAATCACAAAGTTGAACAATACGTCCTCTAACCCATTGACGTCTTTTCAGATGGATTTGGTAATCACCCTGATTGACTGTAATACTGAGTCCATCTTCAGCATATTGTTTGATGGTTTGGGTATCATTAGCAGCAGCTCTTTTGTCAAAGGAAGCTTCCACTGCAGAGAGGATATCGTTAACTCTTTCTGTCGCCTTTATATACTTAGTATTCTTTATTCCATCTCTAGCGTTGGTCCAATAAGTCGTACTCTTTCTAATGTAATGGGCATCGGCAACTGCATTAGTTAGAGCTGTGCATTTGACCAATTGCCAAATTTCTCCAGCATTTACGTTCGACGCTAAAAAGATAGTTGAAATGATTAAGAATATAAACTTCATTACTGAGGCCCTCTTAAGTGGTTTTGTTAAATAACATATAGTTTATTTATAGCATTTTAGACGTCGTGAAAGAGAGTTATTGAAAGAGTTACACTACCTGTCACATCTTAGACAATCGCATAAATTCGAAGACTTACCTAGTGTCTATTTTCTAAACGGCCTTTGTAGAACTTTCAAAAATGTCCCACGCAATGGTTGTTTGCCGTAAATTAAATATATTAAAACATTTAACAAAAGGACCTCCGCCATGAAGAAAATCAAAATGGTAGCTCTTGTAGCTTTATCAATGACAGCGTTCAGTGCATCTGCTGGGAAAGTGAATACAGAAAAATTCTTAGAATGCTTTACTGAGAAGATCAATGAAATCGTAGCGGAAAGAGCAGAGGCCGGAATTGATAAGAAAAAGAGAATGTGTGATAAATTATCACTTAAAACAGCTGCAGATATACGCGATACATTTTTGTATAATGATGATAATGGAAGAACGAGATTTTACAATATCGATGATAGTACATTAAATGAAATGTATGACTATATAAAAGATGATGTAGATTGTTATGCCCTTTATTCACCTGGCCAATCAGCTTCACTTGCAGGAGCTTTTCTCAATGCACCAACTTATACGAGAAATATCAACTTAGCCTCTCTAGCACTTGGAAGTGTTTTTGAAAACGGAGAGGAGCATTGGGATAATGCCTACAAAAAATTAGAAGATTTGGGTGACATCACTTGTAAGTAATAATGAAATTAAATATCTAATTTAAAAGGGATCCTTAGAGATCCCTTTTCTATTCCTAAGCAACAACCCAAATTTATAATACTAGAGAGAAGGTGAACCCATACAATCTAATCCAGAACCATTACTGTACTCTCCTGGATAATAGATGTGTGAGCTTTCAAATCCAAAGTTAGATAGAATATTTGTCCAATGAGTTTCTAATCCTTTCGCATCTTTGGCCATATTGGTAATATAGAAAGATTGTCCATTTTTATTGATTCCAGAGACACCATTGAAGAAGTTAAAATATTCTCTTTTAAAGCTTCCGCCCCAGTCAGTTGTATAGATCTCAAAAAAACGACCAGACACCATATGCACTTCAAAACGCTCTTCTAAAATATTTTTAACTAATTGAATTTTCTTTTTATAATGTTTCTTATGAAATCCGTATCTTTCACCTTCTTCATATTCTTTTATATTTTTAAGTTTTTCAGAGTTAGGCGCTAATACAAGAGATACTGCCTTAACTCTTTCACTTGGATCATCAAGTAGAATAACTCCACCGGGAAGTGCTTTCATATAAAGATCTAAATGCTCAGAACCTATCTTTGCATCAAGGATAAACATATTTTCTACTTTTAAATTTAAGTCTTTTGCAATGACTTCTAGTATCTCTTTATTCGAAGCTTGTGAAATATGTCGATCACGATAAGCTGCCGCCATTCCATTAACTCTCGCTTGAGTGAGAATGATGTAATCTGCTCCATCTTTAAATTTACCTGTAATGGTAGCGCCACCTTCTAAGAAAGTGTCTGTGAGGTAGGTTGATTTTTTATCAAAAGTGATAAAGTCTTCATCATATAGCTTGGTCAGCTCTCCACTATCGTTACCAAACATTTCAAAAACTCCCATTGTGACATCACCAAAGTATTCTACAGATGGGGCGAAGTTTGCTTGTTGTACGAAGTTTCCTTTTTGATCAAAAAAGAGAATATCTTGCATCCAAGAATAATTAGGAAATATAACCGGAGTCACACCTTCATTTAGAAAGGCTTGCTCAATGTTGTTTATAACCGTGTCGGCCATTCGAGGACCAGAGCGACCACCTGAGTAGTACCAGTAGTTCATTTCCATCGAGCCATCTTCGGGATATAGCGCTGACTCTAAAGTGAAACTATTTTGAGTTACAAAAAGAGAAATAAACAAAATTACTTTCTTAATCATTAATGCCCTAGAGTGGATGTTTAGACTGGGATATTACACTTTAATGAATTTAGGATGGAAAATTTGAAAAGTTTTCAGTGCTTTTAAAGGTAAATCTTCTTAATTGGAGCAATATTTATAGCTAAATTCTTCATTAGTCTAAACCCAAGTTAATTACTCTTATCTCTTCTCTCTATATTCTACTCAAAACAAAGAATACAAGGAGAACATGTATGCATAAATTATTATTTTTTCTATTGGCCCTACAAACTTTTTCAAGTTTAGCTGGAGAGAATGTTCTCTTCGTACTAACGACTGCAGATAAACAAGAGCTACAAAATGGGAAGGTTCGAGATACCGGATTTTTTCTAAGTGAATTCTATGTCCCCTACAAAGAAATTATAGATGCTGGTCACAAGGTAGTCTTTGCCACTATTGAAGCCAAGGCGGCCCCTATTGATCCAGAAAGTTTAAAAGATGATTATTGGAATGATAAGAGTTTAATTGAGGAGGCCTTAAACTTCACAAAAAATAATGAAGCTTTTAACCAACCTCTATCGTTAAAGCAAGTCCTAGAAAATCTTAACCAATATGATGCAATAGTCATCCCAGGTGGACAGGGAGTTATGGTAGATTTGATAGAAAATAAAACTATTTCACAAATTTTACTACAATTTGCCCTCGCTAAGAAACCTATTGGACTAATTTGTCATGCTCCGGCGCTTTTAATTAATCTTGCAAAATTTAGCAATAATCCCCTTGAAGATTTTGATGTGACCTCTGTATCAATTTTTGAGGAACTCTATATAGAAAATTTTATTATGAAAGGTAAGGCCAAGCATCGCCTGATACGATTTCAATTAAACGATAGTGGTTATGATGCACACTCCGCCCTACCTAAAATGTCCCATGTGGAGAAAGATAGGTTTCTTGTTACTAATCAAAATCCCTTCTCAAGCGAGGAGTTCAGTGCTGTATTCTTAAAAACACTCCTAGAATATAGTAAATCTAAATAACTCTATCCATACTGAGTGTTCATAAATATTTAGACAGAGAAATACTTTTTCTTTATATTAGTACCTATGAGCACTCAAAATAACTTATTCATGCAAATTGGTAAAAAACAATTATTCAAAAAAGGCGATTATATTTTCCGACAAGGAGATATTGATTCGAATATATATTTCATCAAAAGTGGCCTACTCAAAGCTTACTACCTTACTGGAGATGGAAAAGAGTTCGTTAAATCATTTCTAGATGTAGGCGAACTCATAGGAAGCATCAGGTCTGCTTCTAAGAATATCCCCTGCTATTTTAACGTTGTCTGTTTAGAAGATACTGAAGTCGCCAGTGTGTCTTTTGACGAATTACTCAACCAGTCTAAAGCTGATATTGAAAATGCATTAGTACTAATAGATAGCTTAATAGAATTATCGGCCAAGAAAGAAAAACGTGAGTATGAATTTCTATGTTTAAGTGCTCAGGAGAGATACGATGTCCTTCAAACTGAGAGACCAGAACTATTGAAAAGAATCTCATTAAACGATACTGCCAAGTACTTAGGTATTACCGCAATTGCTCTTAGCCGTATTAGAAAGAGAATGGGTTAAGGCCCATTCTCAACTTCTACTAAAGAACTCAGTATTCAACTTATATGATTTCCCTATCCACATGATAAAATCGCTATGATCAGCAATATTATCTCCCGAGATAGGATGAATAAAGAGATCAATGCCATTACGATTTTTTAAAAACCACGCTGACACCTTTTCAAACAATTCCACAGGAACAGTCACTTGGCATGAACCAACAGGATGGGGTCCAACAGGCTTATCCCATAAACGCCCTACTTCAAGATCAAAGGCCTGACTAAATTTCTCTCTAACCTCAGCTGCTAAATTAATATTTTCAAGTTCGTAATATAAGTGAAAATGATAGTATTTAAAATTCATTGTTATTCTCCATTAAAAAATAAGGGAGGGACTCTTCCCCTCCCTACACATCTTGTTTAACCAAGTAGTGGATTAATATTCATTCCACCATCGATATTATATTCAGAGCCAGTTATAAAAGAGGCCTTATCACTCGCTAAGAACAAAACTAAGTTTGCAATTTCTTCAGGTTGACCAAATCTCTTAAGAGGAATGCGATTTTGCATCGCCTCTGCAAAGCCAGAGAGTTGATCTTCTGGAATTCCTGTCTTTCCAAATATTGGTGTTTGTACAGGTCCCGGATTTACAGAATTGATCCTTATTCCTCTAGGTGCTAATTCAGTAGCAGCTGTTCTTGTATATGAATTAAGGGCAGCTTTTGATGCCGCGTACACTGCAGTATTAGGCATTCCTGTGTAAGCATTTATAGATGAAAGATTAATAATCGATGCGCCATCTTTTAAGATGGGTAAAAACTTTTCAACTGTAAATACAGCTCCCTTAAAGTTAATTCCCATTTGATGATCGAACATCTCTTCCGAAATTTGACCTACGGGGGCAGGAGCAAAGATACCTGCATTGTTAAAAAGAATATCAACCTTACCCACTTCTTTTTCAACATATTCAACTAAAGCATCTAGCGCTTTTAAATTACTTGCATCTGCCGTGAATCCTAACACTCCTAATTCACTTGCTGCTGTCTTCACCTTATCTTCTGAGCGTCCAGTGATAATAACGGTAGCTCCTTCTTCTTTTAATTGTTTGGCCGTAGCATATCCAATTCCACTATTGCCACCAGTAACGACTGCGATCTTGTTTGATAATTCTTTTGTGCTCATAATTAGCTCCTTGTTGCTATTGTTTTTTTATAAATATTTATGCTTTTACTGTGAATAAGCTTTTAAAGTGAATCCAATTTGTTTTGACTAGAAATCCTAATGCTAAAGACATTAATGCCGCCAAAATTATATTTGCTGGCAAAAGGAAGGCATGGAAAAGTGTAATGTGTAATGTAATTGGTGTAAGAACTGCTAAGGCCAATGGGACTAAGCGATTTGATAAAAGTGCTATTCCACTTAATAATTCAAGCCCTCTTAATAGCGGCCAAAAATAACCTGTAGCACTTAGCCCTGTCATATAAGTAAGAGCATCCCCGGCCATTTCTGGGTGTGGGATAAATGGTAGGAAGTGATTAAGGCCAAAGATGGCATAGATAAGACCTAAAAATATTCTTGCTGTGACTACTAACTTTTTCATTTTTTTCTCCTGTTTAATTTTGGTTAAGTAACTCTGTTGATATTTACTTTACGGCTGATCAAGGTCAAAAAAAAGCTCAACATTTACGACAACTTGGACTACAATAAGACCATGTATTGGATAACCATAGATCAAATTGAATGTTTTCAAGCGGTTAGCGAATCAGGTAGCTTTCAAAAAGCGAGCGAAAAGCTTAATAAGGCCAAATCTGCTGTCATGTATTCGGTTAACAACCTTGAAGAACAGCTAGGATTTCCCTTATTGGATAGGTCATCCTATCGCTCAAAGATTACTCCCCAAGGCGAGGCCTTTCTTTATCGTTCACAAAAGATCCTAGATAATATGTCAGAACTTCATGACTACTGCAGACAGATCGCTTCAGAAGTTGAAATGAAACTAAGTATTTCTGTCTCAGGTATTTTTGACATCAATTTACTTTATCCTGTAATCAAAAATGCAATGAATGAGTTTCCTTCGACAGAAATCATGCTTGAAAAAGAAATTCTCAGTGGTGAAAAAATGCTTCAAAGAGAAATGGTAGATATCTCTATCTTTGAAAATGTTCACAATAAAAGAGAACTTGATTTTAAGAGCATTGGAAAAGTAAAACTTGTATTAGTTATTTCAAGTGATCACTCTTTTCTAGAATTACCTTCCAAGCAACAAACAAAAGAAGAGCTCTTTAAATATCCGCAAATAGTTCAAAGAAGTACAATTCAAGATGAAGACCATAAGATAGGTGTTCATACCAAAGCGCTAAAGTGGAAAGTTACAGATACTCCCTCTAAGAAAGACATCATTATGAATGGTCTTGGTTGGGGAAGACTTCCTCTGCATGTTGTAGAAGAAGAAATAAAAAATGGAAAATTAACTCATTTGAAGAACTTTAAAGATGATGATGAAGTTGAAATGTATATTTGTAAGAGAAAGAATGCTTTTATGGGTCAGGTCTCTCAATTGATTTGGGATTCTTTTGAGTCAAAATAAAAAGCCCCTATCTGGGGCTTAAAACTACTTATCTTTATTTTCTTTTTTCTCTTTTTTTAGTTTTTGCTTTTCTTTAGTCGTTAATTTTTTCTTTTCTTTATTGTTGGCCTTATCTTTGTCGCCCTTATTTCCTTTTCCCACTTTTTCTCCCTTTGTATAAAAAGATTGGAATAAATCCATATCCTTTATCTAATTTAATAGTATTCAGTATATCTGCATCTTCTAACAAGATAGCCAGCTTATATTATTTTAGATCGAAATGGAGGATACGGCCATAGCCCATACATAATATAAACTTACTAAAGCCTTTATACATTTTAAACAACATTGAAATATCCTTTAAGCTTGTTTCAACAATTCTAAACTACTGAAATAACGATATGTAACCGCGTACTTGTTGTGATAAAATAGCTTAGTGCTTCTAGAACCTAATAAATTTCCCATTGATCAACAGCTTGAGACTATTACCCAGTCTTTGTCCGATAACTCATGCCTTTTACTCAAGGCCGAAACTGGTGCAGGAAAGACAACTCGTCTGCCTCCTTACTTAGTTTCAAAACTGCCAGGTAAGATTTTAGTTTTAGAACCTAGAAGACTAGCAGCGAAGTTATCTGCAGAGAGATGTGCTCAAATCCTTGGTACTAAAATAGGAACATTAGTTGGGCATCACATTCGATTTGATAAAGTGACGAGTTCTGAAACACGACTGCTCTTTATCACCGAGGGACTCTTTCTCTCCTATCTTCGATCTGATCCTACGCTTAGTGAATATACAACGATAATTCTTGATGAGTTTCATGAACGTAGTATTCACACAGACACCGCCTTATGCTTACTTAGAAAGTTACAAGCAACTACCAGACCGGATTTAAAATTAATCGTGATGTCGGCTACGCTGGATACCACCAAACTAGAAAACTATCTTACTGGAGCAAAATTATTCAATGTTCCAGGTAGAGTCTTTCCAATTGAAATTGAGAATCATGATATAGAAACTGAGGATGCAGTAGTTGATATGCTTCATGATCCACGTTGTCCTAGAAATATTCTAGTTTTTCTTCCCGGCATGGGGAGTATTCGCTACTTACAAGATCAATTAAGAAGTCTTGTACCAAAAGATATAGAAATTGTTCCGCTGCACTCTAGCTTGCCCAAGAAAGATCAAAACAAGGCCTTTGTTGGTGAGAATAGAAAAATCATTCTCTCCACAAATATAGCAGAGACTTCCCTCACCATTCCAAACATTACGGGCGTCGTCGACACAGGAACGGAGAGAAGGGCCAGCTTTGCTCCTTGGAGTGGCATGCCCTTGTTACAACTTGAGAAAATTTCAAAGGCCTCTGCAACTCAAAGAGCAGGACGTGCCGGTCGTGTGCAAAACGGCTTAGTCTTTAGAACCTATACTAATAATGATTTCTCTCAGCGTATGAGCTTTACTCCGCCGGAAGTTAAACGAGTAGAACTCTCCCATTATATTCTAGATCTCATAGACCTAGGACATAACCCAGAAGAGCTTAATTGGTTTGAAGTGCCGGAAGAAAAGAATTTAGATAAAGCACTAGAGCTTTTAAATATATTAGGTGCGCTTAGAGATGGAAAAATTACAAAGCTTGGAAAGTACCTAGCAAAACTTCCCCTGCATCCAAGACTTGGCGCCATGCTCTTTAATGCTCTTGATCACCCTAAACTAGATGATGTCCTACTTGCAGTATGTATTATCAACGAAGGTATGGTTCTCTCAAAACAAACTAAGTTTTACGCAGATGATGAAGAAGAGTTTTGCGATATCTGTCTTCAATCAGATCTTATTAAGTCACATCATTTGCGTGATGATAATCTAAGTGATTACCAAACACATATGCTTGATATGAGAGCTTATAGACGTGTGATGGATCTCTTCCAGTCATTAAGTAGAAGATTAAAACTTAAAAATCAATTATCTAAAGAAAAAACTCTATTAAGTGATTTGAGCCTAGCACTTCTTTCGGGTTATCCAGACCGAGTTTCTGCAAAAAGAAAGGTAGTCAAAAAAGGTAAGAATCAAGAAGGCTATAACTTTTGTATGGGTCGCGGTGGAAAACTAACGGCTAATTCAGCCTTATCCACGAGTCTTCCAGATTTTATCATTGTGTTAGATGCACTTGAAAATCCTAAAGCTAATGCCGCTATAGGAACAAGTATTGTTGCTGCCTCTAAAATCACAGCTGAGGAACTAGAGAATACAAATTCAAATTTCTTATCAAAATCGCAAGAAAGTACCTTTAATGAAAAGAAAGGCACTCTTACTCTTTCTAGTATCGTTAGTTATGGCGGCCTTACCCTTTCAACGACAACTCACCCTCCAGTGATTCCTAAAGGAGTGGTTCTAGCAGAGTTAATGCAAACAAATTGGCCATGGCCTTTTGAAGATGATTTTAAATTTAGAGAATATAATAATAGAGTGGCTCTTTTAAACCAAGCAGGCATTGAACACAATTGTCCAGAACTCGAAGGTGAAATGTTTGAGTTATTTATTGAATCTAGTGTCGAGTCAGAGACAAGTTATCAAGACATTCAAAAGCGCGGTTTAGTAAAATTAATCCAAGACCAATTGGCACCACAAGATCAATACGTACTAGACACTGAAGTTCCCCTGAAAATGACTCTTAGTAATGGTAAGTCTTTTACTATAGAATATCTTGAAGACCTTCCCTATATTCAAGCACGCATCCAAGATCTCTTTGGAATAAAAGAACACCCACATATTGCTAATGGAAAAATCCCCATTTTATTTAAATTACTTTCCCCAGCTAATAAGCCCGTGCAAAATGCAAGTGACTTACCCTCGCTTTGGGGAGCTTCTTGGGAAATGCTTCGCAGTGATCTACGTCCGCGCTATCCAAGACACCATTGGCCAGATGATCCAGCCAATTCAGTACCTGTTAGGATGAAGAAGGATTTATGAGCAGATTCAATATTACTATTTAAGAAGCTCTACAATCTTACTTCCGAGCTCACTCGCCGAAGCAGGGTTCTGTCCTGTCACAATTCGACCATCAACAACAACTTTCTCATTCCAAGCATTAGCTGACTCAAACTTAGCTCCACGCTCTTTTAGTTTATCTTCAAGCATGAAGGGCATGAACTTAGAGAGCTCAACGATATCTTCTTCAACGTTTGTGAAGCCTGTGACTTTCTTACCCTTAATTAAGTAGTCGCCATTTGAGAGTTTAATATTAACGAGTGCCGCTGGCCCATGACAGACAGCTGCCACAACTCCACCAGATTCATAGATTTCACGAGAAACTTTTGACACAGCTTCAGAGTCAGCAAAGTCCCACATCGTTCCATGGCCTCCAGCAAATACAATGGCCTTATATTCTTTTGGGTTAACGTTTTTAAGAGACAAAGTATTTTTCAGTTGCCCCATTAACTCTTTATTCTCATAGAACTTCTTATTTAGAGGATCTTTAAGGTCAAGACTCTTAGGATCCATAGGAGCAACTCCCCCTTTTGGACTTGCAAAGTCTACAAGAAGCCCTGCTTTTTTAAACTTATAATAAGGATGAGACACCTCAGGAAGGTAGTAGCCAGTTTTCAAACCTGTACCTACTAAATCACTTTGATTAGTCACAACGATAAGAATTTTCTTAGGTTCTGACTGACATGAGACAATTGAGAAAAGGGATAAAAATAACAATAAATACTTCATATAAACTCCATTTTTTCTAGGAGTATACCTTGTAAGTATTTATTGTGAAACGAACTGTGGCGTTAAATTAAGAACTCTATTTTATATATTCCTCACAAAAACGAGCAAAGACCTTGTTATGAAGGTCCAAATCAAACTTCGGAGAAATTGCGACTCTCACAATATAATCCTTATCGCCTTCTTTAGTCGTTCCTTGAGTGGATGTCGCTGGAACTGTCCAATAACATCCCGCAAGTTGTCCGTAACTCACACAGTGTTTACTTTCATGAGGTATTTCACTGATCATTAATTTGATTAACTTTAAGTTTAAGTCTCTTTTGTGAGTTTCTTTTTGTTCAGCTGTCTCGCCTTCTACAGGAAGATCTAATGAGAAAACAGATGGAGTAAAACCAGCACTTGCTAACTCTTCAGAGACAAAATTAATTTTTGCTGCGGGTAGAGTTTCTTTAATGAAGTTTACAAAACCAAGTGTATTCTTATAAGCATCGTCAATTCTTTGATTCATTGAAGGCATCTCAGTAGATAATGTTTCTACTTGAAAAGCTGTGGCTTCATTTCCACAGAGCTTTAAGTGCTTATCAATGTATTCCATCAATGCTTCAGCTTTTTCATTTGCCACACAGTAACCTGCAGTACAAAGTCCACCAGAAGGAAATTTTGAGCCACTTACATAAGAAATGGTCTTAACAGTAGAGAGAATATCTCCCTCTCCTAGAAATTTAACATTGGGACAAAATGTTTGATCTAAAATAAAAACTGGAGCAATAGAGCTGTTTCCATCTTTAGTTTTTCTATCCTTTCCTAAAGCGTCTTTTAGTCTCACTAAATCAGGAACCTCAACTCTAGGGTTTGTTGGAATCTCTCCTATGATAAAAGGGATAGCATCAACACTAGCAACTTGATCTAAAACCCTCTCAATACTTGTCACCATATCTTGACCACCGTCTACAGGTAAGTCTACGACTTCAACATTTGCAACACAGGCAGCAACTCTTCTGGCTTGATCATTAGTTCCCCCGTAACAATTTGGAGGTACGATAAACTTAATCTCTTTTCCTGGATGCTTATCTAGGGAATCATGAATAAGACCCATCATAATTGCGTATTGAACAGATAATCCACATGATCCTATCGTTGCATCTGAAGATGTATTTGTAATATCGTTAATAGTCTTTACTGTGAGAGACTTAATCTTTTGATTAAGGCCGGTATCATTCGTTTTAGGAGTCTTTCCAACTAATCCCTCTAAGACTGTAAAGCAATCACGAGGAGTCATTGCAATAGTCTCTCTTCTTCTTACGTGTTGAATTTCTGAAATATAGGCAACGCTTTTTTCTCCGTTCACTAGAACAATACTTCCAAGCTCTGGATCAATACTAATGGCAAAATCAATTTCACTTTTTAGTTCTATATTCCAAGCTTCAGCAAATTCAGTTAGTACTATAGTACTACCGTTAAAACTTGAAACCTCTTCATAAGTATTAATTTTTTTGAGTTCAAACTTATAACCATAAACATTTTTTAAAACCTCAGCATCAAAGTGCTGTGGTAATTCATTCTTATAAAGAATTTGAGTATTGATATTTTCAAGTAAGTTTTTTCTTAGTATCGCTAAGACAGGCATTGTCTGTGATGAAAAACTAATGACGCTTTCTTCTTTAAGATTTTTTGCTTTTGCAATTGCCCACTCTAAAATACAAGATAATGGATGCCCTAGGCGAATATAATCAAAGGCCGTTGGCAGATCTTTTAAACCTTTTTTCAAGACTTCAGTATCAGCACTTTTAGGTGTATTTAGTTTTTCTAATTGATCTAAGAATTGAGTCTTAGCTAAGTCTTCATTATAAATATCAAGTCGATGTGTTGTTAAACCTAGCCAACCAGCTGGCATATTCTCCAAAACACTTTTAATAAAATCTATTGAATTTTTGTGACTCATAACCCTTACCTTTAAAAATAAATTTAACTGGAATATATACTTGAAATAAGTCATTCGCCAAGAAAATTGATAAAAAAAGAGTTGAACAAAGTAAAGTTAACTACCTGATATAATGAGAATTGATTCTAAAAACGGCGGCTTTGAAAGCGCCGTTACTGGTTTATGACTTTTCTTCGTATTTTGTAATACACAAACTTACTAATAACCTGATCAAGAGTATAGATAACACTCGATAAGATCATGGCATTTCTAACACTATTTGCCGGCCCCATACAGATAGTTTTGTATATCAGAAGGCCAACCATTAAACTCTTAGGCACATCTAAGACATCGTATGAGCGTACAAATACGTAGCGATCTAGAAACTGTCCACCAAGTTGCACTTGCCCCGCGTTTTCTTGATAGAGCTTCAGCGCAATCGCCTCCATCAACTTATCCCTAAGAACTTCATCTTCAAGCTCACCAGTTGCTATTTCTTCAAGACTCAAAATTTCATCAAACTCATTTTTCTCAGTTGGGATTTCACCACTAATCATTTTCTTAACTAGACTTCTAAATCGTTCAGGAAAGTACTTATGATTTAAAGCTGCAATGGCCTTATTATACTCTTCGACAAATTTAGGATCGTTACTCTTTCTAAGCTCGATCATTTTTTCAAATTCTTCTTTAATAAAGGAATCCTTCTCTCCAAACTCTAACTCATACATAGAAGCTTCTATGGCATCAGCTGGAGTGTAGAAGGCATGAATGGCGAGATTCTTTTTTAGAAATGTGGCCGATTGATCAGTCATAATGGCATTAAATCCAAATTGAAAGAAGATCTTCCAACTTAAGTCATGAGCAAGCTTTCCATACCATTCAAACTCAGTCTTATCTTTGTCCCAGTTTGAGTATCCATATGAAGCAGCAGTTGCACTGACTCCCATTCCCATAAAGAACTTTGATGTGAGTTTCGCTGACTGCTTACTCTCTTCTGTATGTTTTGTTGAACGACATGCATATTTAAGATTGGAGTAGACCTCAGTCATTCTCCTCGCCTCTTGTTTTGCAAAAGCTTTTGCTTCAAGATCACTCATGCCATTTTTCTTAGCTTTCTTTAACTGCTTCTTTACTTGCTTACTTTCATACTTATCAATATTCTTTCTAAGACTTCTAAAATTATTTAAATGCTTACCCTTATCACTCTCATAGAAGAGCTTAGGAAGTTCACCCAAGGCCTTAAGTTGCTGCTTCTCTCTCATCGATCCTGTAAAACTTAGGTATTCACTTAGAAGCTTCCATTCATCCTTATCTTTGGGATATCTTACAAAATGCTTTTCGAACTCTTTGAGCTCTAGAGGATTTAGTTCTGTATTTTCTAGAACTTCTCGCAGCTTTAAGGCCTCACTGACTCCTGGAGTTGTTCTTTGTAGAATTATATCAATAGTTTCATCTTGGGTTGGCAGTCCTTCCCAAATCTTGGGAGTGACTCTAACTTCCCCGTAAGAGAAATCTAGGAGATAAGCGCCAGAATTATTCTTAAACAGCTCCTTACTAAAATCCTCTTCACTAAGAAGTCCCTTCGTAATCATTTGATTAATTGTATTAGCGTACATTTCTGAGAGGAATTTTGATTTTCCTCTCTTAGCATTTAAGTGGTTAAGAAACTTTAGTCTTGATCTAAGTGAAAATTTAGATAACTTTTCAACTCCTGGCTTGATAACACTAGAAGATAGCTTCTCTACTAAAGACTTAGATTTATAATTTAGAATAATTTTTGAAATTGAAGACTTACAAGATCTCTGCTCGAAACTTGCAATGGAACGTGATCCACTTATAGAGTTTTGATCCCCTAACTTTGTAGTAGAAAAGATAAATAAAAATAGGATGAGTATAGATATTTTATGCACATCTTCTTATCGGACTAAAACCCACGAATATATAGTGAAAAGACGAAAAAAGAAAAGTTATGAGCCAAGCCCGAAGTAACCTAACTAGCTGTAATTAAATAAGCCACATGTCACAGATATAGAGATTTTTGGCCTAATGTTCACTTCACTTGTTTCCGTGCACAAGCAATGCTAACAATACGCATGACTTATATAACACCAGATAGAAATGAAAATGAAATCATAGAACGTATGAATTGGCTCCCGGGCCATATGATCACGGCCACCAAAGAAATAAAAAGATCTATAAACTTAGTCGATATAATTGTCGAAGTTAGGGATGCTCGAGTACCTCTGGTTTCAGGTAATAAAGACATTTATAAAAGTAGAACAAAGAAGCCTTACTTAATAGTACTTAACAAAACAAATTTGGCTGATCCTGCTACGGTCAAGCTTTGGCAAGATTGGTTCACTGAACAAAGAGAATCATTTATCTTTATCAATGCATTAGATAAGAATTCTATTAACACAATCATTAAACGCTCTAAGCAAATCCTTCGTGCCCATGACGCTACAAGAAAAGAAATGAAAATGATGCTCTTGGGACTACCAAACACAGGGAAGTCGACAATCATTAACAAACTCTCCAATAGGAACGCTACAAAAGCTGCTGCGACTCCAGGTCAAACAAAGTTAAGTCTATGGGTCAAAGCAGATAAAGAACTTAGGATACTTGATACTCCAGGTGTTATGCCTCCGGTAATTCATGAACAAGTCCATACGATGTGGTTATCAGCAGTACATGCCATCCCCGATCATATTATCACTCCAGAGTATTCTGCCTGCTTTCTTGTAGAACACTTATTAGAGAATCGTTCAAAAGCATTTCAAGATTTTTATAAATTTGAATCTCTAGACATTGACCTCATCACGGCGGTTGAGCATATTGGAAAACGTAGAGGTTGTCTTCGCTCAGGTGGCGGTGGCAGTTTCGATTATGAACAAATCTACAAAATAGTTCTTACTGATTTCAGAAAAGGATCACTTGGACTGATAAGCTTCGAGCGGCCTCCAGTAAAGTAAGAAACCATACTAAGTAAAAAAATTATAAAGGAAGTAAAAGTGACTATTCAACAACCAGAAATACCAGCAAATTCTTTTCGTGTAACTTTAGAATTGGAAGATAGTGCAGAGAGACTTGATGTAGTTCTTTTTTCTGCATTAACGGAACAAGATCAAAACCAGGAATTAAAAAATATTTCAAAAGGCCAATTCAAGAAGTTATTTACCGATAAAAAAGTACTTATTAAGGGGCAAAATGCTAAAGCAAAGTCACCCGTTAACCATGGTACAACATTTGTAGATATACTCTTAAAATAAGATGGTTATAAAAAAGGTACTCAGTACCTTTTTTATATGACCTTCTGTTTGATGAAGCTACTTTATTAAGACAGCGTGTTAACTCCGAGAAGTTTACAAGTAAGTTGAGCAGCTTTTTGATTTTTAATTACATTGTGCCAAGCGTCTCCTTCCTCATTAACCATTTCTATTAGTTCCATGAAAGAGAAGTTTGGTTCGTTTAATTCTTTTAAAGTCGCTTGTGATAGATTTTCATATAAGAATTTTTTCAATAGATCTGCGACATCTTTGTTCTTAGTGGTTCCACTGCAAAATGTATCTCCTGCTTTTTTATCAGAAATAGCATAGTGACTTAGAACTATATTTTTTATAGCTTTTTCAATTTGTTTAAGCTCTCTATCTTTCTCGGCACTTTTGACTTTTGTTGCATGGACATAGTAAATATTATTTCTTGTCCTATTATAAGCTGAAGCCATCATAGCAATGCCTGACTTAGAATGCTTAATATCAGTAATCTCACCTGTTAGAGCAGCATCTATATTGCTAGTTGTTCTTCCTACATGAATGAGAATTTCTTGACTCATAACTATATAAACATAGTTATCCGATACACTTTTCTTATTTGTAAGAGTTGGATATTGTTTTCTTATCTTATCTATTAATTGTTGCATCATCCCGTCACTCATACAGAAACTCCTTAAAAATTTAATATTTAGTTAAATATATTTGAAATTAGAGACTTTGCCAATTTTAGTTTCACTAAAAGGAGCAAATCGCGGTATTTGGGTCTTACTTAAGACCCCTAAATCGCTAATTTTTCAGCCTACGGCAAAAGTTAATTTTAGTTTAAAGCATTTTCAATTGAATCAAATAAGAAGTTCAGATTCTGACCAAGACTTCTTCCGACCCGACGAAGCTTAGAAGCTCGTAACTTATCAGCTCTACTTATCACTTCATCAATGAATTCCAGTTTTTGAGGACATAAACGCTCTAGCACTTCTCGGTTATGAAAATAGGTCACAAGAGTCTCAGCCGCATCTTCAGCAAAATTTGTATAAGCATACCCAGAAACAAAACAATCAAATCCATTAGTATTTACAATTTTTCTACTTTCTTTATGAAGAGACATCCACTCATCTGAAGAATCAATTCTTAAACCTTTACCAGAGTACTCACTATATGAGCCTGCTAAGTTATGATACATCTCATGTAAAACGGTTCCCACTTTACTTACAAGTGAGGTACTTCTCCATTTCATAAAAAAATATATTAGAGCATTGCCAGTCGTGTTTCCTTTGTTGATGTCAGCATAAGTCATCGTCAATTTGTCAGCTTCAAAGTATTCGATATTGTCACCAAAGAGATCAAGCCCAATAACGATAGCGAGAAGTTCTTCCTTAGTGAAAGGTTTTTGGTGATCATTATACTTTTGTAGAAACTCGTATTTCTCTGTTACATGATGAGTTGTATTTACTCCATATTTAGAAAAAATATAGAGCATCATCGTTCCGCGCTGGTAACCCACGTCCTTAAATAAATTACAGGCCCCGTTATATTCATAGCAATTGACCTTATCAAGGCTTCGATCCGAATCCCCAAGAAGCTTATTTGAATTATGACCAATCTCTGTTTTCTTTTTAAAAAGAGAGAACACATTCTCCATAAAGATCTGCGCTTTCTTATCCTTCAATGAACTTAGTAGCCATTCATCGAAGAATTTATCCGTATATTTACCTTGTAACTTAAGCACTTCCTTACCAAGACTTGTTTTGTCATAAGAAAAATGCTCTCTTCTTAGTTCGCCTCTATCATTTATATATGTTGCAAATGACGAAGAAACGAAAACCAACTGAATGGCCAATATCATAAACAAGCGCATGAATAACCCTATGTTAATTGTTAAGGAATTCTATAATAGAAAAGGGTCTAACAAGCTGGATTTATAGTATTTTCAGGGGGTGTTTAAAAAGTATTCACAAGCAAGAAAAGAACCATAACCCTCTGATATTAAATACATATAATTTTAAAACCACATAATTTAATTGTGTCTAATTCGATAAACTCTATAATGATGACTCTAGATTTATAAATAGTGGGAGAAGAAATGAAAACACTAACGCTCATCCTAATATTGTTTATGACAAGTTGCACTCCGAGCAATGAAGACACAAAAGCAGATATTACTCCATCCCCAAAAATGACTAAGTTCCTAGATAAGATTGAAGACTGCTATACTAAAAATAAAGAACTTGGAGATGATCTTCCACAGGGAAATCTAGCCGGAAGCCGAAAGTTTAATAAATATCTTAAGCAACAATACAAATGCAAGAAAATGGTTCAATCATTTAAAACAGAATTCAACTTATTTCCGAAATGTAAATTTAGCTATAAAATGTATTCATTTGAATGCTCGACTGAGCCAATAAAAAAGAAAGACAAAGAAAAAGCACCAGGCACACGATGATATATATTATGTACCTGGCCGTTAAATTACCTATTTTTACTAATAATACAAAAAGCTCATTGAGCGCAAGAGTGCACCAGTAAACGTTGAGTCATTATGCCAATCGTCTAAGTGTAAATCCCCTGATCTGAATTCACGAAAGTAAAGATTGCTCTCAAGATTCAATAGAGCTGCATCAATATTATTTCTAGCGATATTTTCCTTGGCCTGTAATTCAAAAACGAACTTGTTCTTTTCATCCTTCTTAAGGAGTTTATTACGTAATTGTGATGATCCCATATTGCGATCTGCATAACGCGCCTTATGAGGCGTAAGCAAAATCAAAACATTCTTCTTTGTTTTTAACTTCTGCTTATTAGAGAAGAGATATTGGATGATTGGTATATTCTGTAAGAAAGGAACTCCGTCTTCTGACGATTCATTTTCATTTTCAGATAATCCAGAAAGAATAAGAGTCTCACCAAACCTTAATACTGCCGTGGCCTTTACAGATGTTAATGATGTTTGCGTAAATGCCGTAAACCCAACTTTCTCAGAATTGTTCTCAAGAAATGTTCTCTTAGCCGAAACATCGATTTTAACAGTTTCATCATCATAGAAAGTTGGAGTCACGTTTAAGTTAATTCCAACAGGAACATCCACCATCGATCCATCAACATTCGAACTTGATAACTGAACATGTAAAGTTGCACCAGAAGAAAAATCTGAAGTCTCGCCTTCTACTGCGAGTAGCGATGGACGAGCGAGAATTTCTGCTTTATTTGAACCATCATTAAAGATATTAAAATTATATTTCAATCCTGCTAACGTTAGAGTTGGAGCAATCGTGGTATCTTTTGTTCCCGCCGTCGCTGCAGAATTATAACCAAACATTGTTCCAGTTAGAGTTGCCTGTAGTCCAGAAAGAATATTTATCCCTTTATTTTCTGTACGACTCTCCTCTGTTCTAATGATCACAACATCAACAAGAGTCATTTTTGGAAGGTTTAATTTCTTCTTACGACGACCTTTTCTTTTCTTCTTTTTCTTGGAAGAACTTAAGTATGAATTATACTTGTTCACACTTTTTGTCGATTTCGCTGAGTCATCTAGATTAAGTGGTGTCCCCTCTGCACGAGAAGATGATCCAAACACACTGGCTTCACCATTTTGTGCTGTCTTTGCTCCATAATGAAAACGATCCCATTGATTGACACGATTTAAAAGTGACTTATAAGCTAAGTTTTCAATAGGTTGTTTATTCTTCTTGGACTCAATTAATTTCTTGTATTCAATTAAGGATTTATTCTCATCTCGTTTTTCTCCACCAGCGGCCCTAGTAAAAAGAGAATTCCTTAGGTTTGATAAATCTTTTGGTTTATCATTCAATGCCTTTTCTGCTGCCCAAGAGCTTAATTCTATATTTTTAGCATAGTAAGAAGCGACACTTAAAGCTTTTAGAAGTTCCTGATTTTCAGGAGCGTAAAGAAGTCCGTAAGAGAATTGATTTTGAGCATCTAGGTATCGACGTTTTGAAAAGTAAATATTTCCAAGATAAAGCGCCGCCCAGTGGTTTGAAGCATCATAACGGATTGCTAGTTTATATCCCGACTCAGCTAACTCTAGTTTAGTAGAATCACCATTAAGTGACATGAGATGATAACTAAGACCATTTAAAAAATGTAGATGACCATTAATGGGATCTAATCGTAAGGCCTCGCCAAATGATTTAGAAGCGTCCTTATAGTTATTCTCAGCGATATATTGTATACCCTGCTTTACACTGGCCTTAACATCCGTATTGACCGAGATATTTTCTAGCATCTCCACTACATTTTTTGAAACTGTTGGGTGAATCTCAATTTTAGAGCTGCCTGTGAAAGTAGAACAACTTCCTAATAAGAGTAACAACACTAATAATGTTGAGAGATAACTTCTACGTTTTAAACTTTTCATTAAACTTCCTTATTTAATAAAATCTAAGTGACCTGTCTTGCCAGCATTTTTAAGCTGCGAACAATTCACCAATTTAGCTAATTTATATCTTTTTGAACCTTTATCACGAGTTGGTAATGTTAAACATTTATTCGTGTATGGGTTATGCATTGTAATGAAATTTCCACCACTAGCGTAGTTTCTCCAGAACATATCTTTACCACGGTCACAGGCACGGATGGCAACTTTATTAGAGTTCTTAACAGGATAAACACAACCACCATGATTGGCATGAACAAGCTTCATGTCTCCGTTAACCTCTTCCATAAAGTTATAACGTTCATTTGTTTTACTACATAGTTTTGAATACAGGAGAATAGATTTCTTTTTCTTTGAGAGACGAGCCCTCTTCTCTCTCTTTATTGCTAAACAATAACCTGATTCATCCGCTAGCTTTGAGTTAATACCATGCCAAGTTGGTTTTTCAGCATCAGGAATGGCACGAAAAGTCTGACTATCAGCACCCATACATGATGTCCAAACGGCGTAAGCGGTATTTGGATTCGCGTTCTCTGTATTAAAGTGAAGACACTTTTGGGAGTAGCGGTTTACTATTTTATCGAAGAAACCGTCTGTTGAAATGATCTTCCATTGCTCATGGAGATCTTTCTTATTACAAACTGCTAATTGCAATGGTTGACCTTGCTTATTATCTTTAGTTTTTGCTTTCAAACAAAGACCTTTTGTTCGCAGTTGTACATATCCATCTTTTAGATCAGCAGTATGCCATCTTTCTGCAGCTATATCCTTACAGTCTTCTTGAACAACGTTTACACCTGTTTTTTGAACACCAAGACAGAGCTTTGAATGCCCTACTGCTAAATATGTACTCTTGTATTTTAAACTTGGAGCCATTAAATCAGAAATAGAATACTGTGCAACAATTTTTGCGTGGGCCTTACCTTGATCCACAAAGGCCTTCTTGTATTTCTTATTTCCGTTTTCAAATGAATCGAGAACTTTCTTGTATTTTTTCTCTTCGGCCATAACATCCTTTTTAACGTTGGCCTCAGCTTGTGCTAACTTCTCTCCGATATGAGCATGAACCCAACGTCCAATTGCTGGAGATATTTTACTAAGGGCCACTTCTGTTAACTTATCAAGAGCAATGGCCGGAAGTAAGGCAAATGAGATAGCATCATAAACAGGATCTTTTAGCTTCACTGCAAAGTATTCTCTCATTTTGACCCCAAACATCTTGAATTTTAAATCTAAGATCAGAGGATCATCTTTTTGAATCATATCTTTTAAATCACCAATAATAATCGCTTGATCGAGTTCAAACGGTAGATGTTCAAGAACTGCTTTTAGTATCGCCTCCAGACCTTTTAAAACAAAATTTTCAGCAAGTTCAGAGACTTCTAAAACTCCCTTAGCAATAGCAAGACCCACAGTCTCAACATCTCTAAGAGCAACCAGTCCAACGATACGAGGATCTAAATCAAAGGCAACTGCCACCGCCACTTTAGCAATATCTAGCACACCTTCAGCAACTTCATAAACGATCCACGTTGCACCACCACGGATGGCCCAATAAGGAGAACAGGCCCAATGACTATACCAATGTCCACAATGTTTTGCTTCGTGCATATCATGGTCGTAATCTCTTTTAAGTGATTCAACTCTTCTTTTGGCACCATCGATTTTTGCCTCGGCACGTGCCTTAGCTTTATCATCTTGTGCTTTAATTTTTCTAATTTTATCATTTATGTGATCTACTTTCTTTTGCGCACTATCAAGGGCCCTAATATCTGATTCCAACTTTGCGTTGGCAGATTTTCTTAGCTCTTCTATCCCTTTAGTTATTTCTTTTTCCATCCAAGGAACAAGGTCTGACTTAAATTCACCAACAATGGCAATGTCGGCATTAGAATCAAACTTCCCTTTCATTAAGTCGAAACCTTCTAAACGCACTCTAAGATCAGCTGTTCCGAAGTGTCCCATTTTCTCAGTAATATCAAATTCAAAATGAGGAGGTTCAATATCTAACTTTACATCTTGCTCAGAACCTAAGAGGCGAATTTTTGATTCGATAATAAATTTAGGCTTAGGTCCAATAGCAATATCAACAAAGTTCTTTTTAAATTCTAGTACTTTTAAATCAATATCCTCTATTTCACCTTTAAAGGTAACTCCACTTGTTGGAGAACCAGAACCTGAGACTTTACCTAACTCTTTATCCATGAAAAGAAATGTTCCACCAAAAGCGAAACCTTCACTGACTAAACCGAGTTGTGGATCAGTTGCTCCAGGAGTCGCGAAGGCAAGCATCGCATCTTTAATGGCAAAGAAAGGAACTTTAATATTTAATTTGCCAGGTTTAATTCCCATGAGAGTTTCTGCAATATCAATAATGGCAGGAATCCCTAAGTGGTTAATCGAACCTCTAAAAGCGATTCCATCCGGTAGAGCATCTTCAAGGGAGATCTTAAGCTCCACCGCCATATTTATATCAACACAAGCTTCACTATTTTTATTTGTACAATCACCAAATTGCTCATCACCAGCAAAACCAATTTCAACTTCCCCTACATCATTAATCCCCATGTCCATTTTTAAATCGGCCAGAGATATTCCGTGTATTCCAAAAGGGTTATGCCAAACGCCATCCATTTCACCAAAAAGTTTTATACCTAAACCTTCTTCAGTAAAATCAAGTTCAATTGAAGTTGCAAGCTCCAGCGTTTCTTTACCGGCCTTAACATGAGTTGCGATTTTTAAACCAACATCTAACTCTTCCCCGCTCCATTGAACAAAGAAGCTAGGAGTTACACCTTTTTTGTAAGAGACGACCTTGTTAGGTAGTCCGTGTGCATCTCCTTCTTGATCCATCATAAATGACAGTTGAATTCCCGGAGTTCCACCAAAGACACCACTAATATCACCTATGATGATTGCATCATCATGAACACCAATTTTACTTAGACCCTTTCCTATGACGCCAAGGGACTTCACATCAAAATCAGCAAGTATTCCAATACCACCTGGAATTTTAATATTCCCTTTAGCGCTACCAAAAATATCTTTAAACATATCCTTTGCTATCGAGCCCATAGTCGCTTGATTACCAACAAATCCATCTTTTGAAACAATAAGTGCTGCTTTTTTAAGAGTGAAATCTTTTAGAGGTTCAACCTTCTTAGCAGCCGGTATTAATTCGGTAATTTTAAAATTATCTTGTTCTACGGCAAAGATAAAATTTCCCTTTCCTTGTTCAAATAAAAAGGCATTTACTTTATTACCACTTAACTCCGTAATCGCCTCTATACCTTCTTTAGATATTTTTATCTCATCTAATTCAAATTTATCAGCATGAGGAATTGCTTTTCCTCCTGCAAAATCATTTAAGGAGAATTTTCCATCTAGTTCAAAGAAGTTTAGTGAAATTTTTCCATTAACCTGCTTCATATCGGCAATAACAGAGACATCCTCTTCTTTTCCAATATCAGCAGTGGCAAAGAAACCAATCTCTTTACTGCTAGAGCCTTTGGCCTTAATTAATTTAATAAGGAATCCACCTTTCTCTAGTGTAAGATCTGGAATTCCAAAGGGCCTTACCCAATCACCATTACTAATAGCGATTAGATCAATCTCAGAAGCTTCTCCCTTATTTACATCAACTAATGCACTTAAGGTTTTTTTCATACCAGAACCATTAATCACGATGTCAAAGCTTACAGATATATCAAGCTCCCCTTTTGGACGACTGGCCTGTAAAGCTTTTGGCAATTTCCCCCAAGCTCCAGAACTACTGTCAGCATTTCCATTTATGCTAAGTTTCACACCATCTGAGACCTTGACCATTTTCCCAAGCCCAGGAAGTGTCGGTACAGGTAAAGTAATAGAAAGTGATAAATTCTTTAAGAGTTCTGATTTATCTCCACCATTTAATTCTTTTGCGGCATCCTTACCTTTAGTAGACAATCCCTTAAATGAATTACGACCAAGAGTTCCGCTTAGTGGAAATGATTCTCCAGCAATTCCTAGCGCCTTAAAAGTATTGGCAAATGCTCCAGAGCTTTTCACATCTAAATGCCCAGAGAAGTTAACCCCTTCCTTTAAAGTCATGGTTCCAGTTAAACCAGAAAGTGTTTTTAAATCACCAGGAAGATCAGCTGCTGTAATTTTAGTTAGCTTCGCTCCACTTGGTTGAATAATAAATAAGGCCTTATTTAACTGTAGACTATCAATGGCGTGATCTTCAGCCGCTGGAATGAATGTTGAAGCAGCAAGTTTTTCAAAGAAGATTGCCAGATAATTATTCTGGTCGCCTTTTCTAAAGTTAGAAACGATATCAATTTTTTCACCATTTAATTCAACTTCAACCTCTATAATCCCCTTAGCTATTTCAATTTTATCAACGGCTAAAATATTTAGCCCTGGAGTCGAATGAGTACTTACAAAGATATCTCCAACCGTTAGCTCTGCAGCTGTAATTGTAAGATTCTTATCCCCTGCTCTAAGTTTGGTTAGAGAAACTTTTTTTCCAGAGATTGTTCCATCAATCTCATACTTATCTTTATTCACGATCACTTGATCAAGGGCAAAACTATTGAATACTTTTAAACTCGCAGCTTCAGGAACAATGTCTGTGATTTTTAGCCCTTCACCTGAAATTTTAAAAGATTTATCTAATCCACTTGTAAAATCAATTTCAATATTTTTACCTTGAATACTTCCCGCGACCTTTATTTCCTTATCAAGGTAAGTGAAATTTGAAAAAGCAAAACGATTTAAAAAAGATACGTTAGCAGAGGACGCTATAAAATCAGAAAGCTTCAAGCTTGCACCAGTAACTGAGAAGCTATTGGCAACTTTACGATTTCTAATTATAGAAACCGCCTTATTATTAATTTCTCCATCAATTTCAAATTTGTCATCAGTAACTGCTACTTCAGTTAGGGCAAATTTATTAAGAATACTAATACTAGCGACATTGGGAATAAAATCGCTTAACTTCACTCCTGCAGTTTTTAAAGTAAAGTTCTTCGGTTGATTTAAATTATAATCAACTTCCATTTTCTTATTGTTGATAAGTCCTATAACAATGGTCTCTCTATTATCATAAGAAAATGATTCAAATTTGAATTTGCTTAAGGCTGGAATCTTTGAAGCATCAGCAATAAAGTCGTTAATACCAAGCGCCTCTCCCGTAACAGTAAACTTGTTGGCAATTTTCCTATCACTAACAAATGTCACAACCTTACCATTAACTTTTCCATCTATTTCAAATTGAGCATCGGTAATGGAGACTTTATCAAATTCAAATTTATCAAAGGCCTTGATATTCGAAGCCTGCGAGACAATATCCTTTAATTTTAATCCTTCTCCTGAGGCTTCAAAAGTCGCCTTCTTGGCCAAATCAAAGTTCACAGCAAGAGCTTTTGAATTTAGACTTCCTGCTATTTCAACATTTGTGCTAACAATATTGAGCTTAGAGAGTTTGAAGTTATAAAAGAAGGGAATCGAGCTTGCTTGTGTGACAAAGTCAGTTAATTTTAACCCTGTACTAGTAACAGAGAAGTTCTTAGTGCCATCTCTTTGCTTGATAAATGAAATCGCAATACCATTAAGTTTTCCAGCAACTTCAAATTGTTTGGAATTCACATCAATTTTATTAAGAGAGATCCTATTAAATTGTGAAAATTGTGAAACCTCAGGAATAAAGTCCTTTAGTTTTACTCCAGTACTTTCAATGGAGAACTCTTTACTCTCACCTACTTTATAGCTGATGGTAATTGCAGCACTATTAATCAGACCACTAACAAACCCTGATCCACTGCCGTAGTGAAATTTTAAAAATTTAAAATTATTAAGTATCTTTAATGATGTCGCCGCTGGAATGAAGTCGGAAAGCGACATCCCATCAGCATTCACTGAAAAGTCATTCTTATTATCTAAAGAGCGAGTGATCGTTACATGCTTATCATTAAGTGTTCCTGTAACGACTAATTGATGATCCCCACTTATATGGGTACTTACTTTAAAATTCTTAAAGATAGAAAATTGAGAAGTCGTTGGAATTAAATCATCAAGCTTCGGTGTTGATTGTTGAGAGAGTGAGTGGCTTGAAAAGAATAAACTCACAAAAACAATTAAGTAATTAATCAAATACTTCATACAGTGTTGCTCCAAATTTTAAACAATATTACTGGTATTTTATGCTTATTTTAAAAGCGCAGATAGGAGGCAACTTTGCGTGCGCTCCGCACAAATGGTAAGGAATTTCTACGTATTTTTTTAAGAGCATTAAAAATTACATATGGAATTTTTCTTAGAATATTTACTCAAGTTTACAATTTGTTCTTCATACCCAATTGGTATGAATTTAAATATACTGACATCACTATATTAATTTGGGAGAAAATCATGAACACTTGTGAAACGAACTTACCTCTGGAAAATGTTTACTGGAGAGAAAAGAACACCCCTAATAAGACTTACTTCACTCAACCTACTGGAAACGGATTAGTCACAGAGTACACCTGGCAAGAAGTTATAAGAGAAGCCAGAGTTATGGCCAGCTACCTACGTAGCCTCGACTATCCTGTGAAAAGTAATATAGCGACCATCTCTAAGAACTGCGCGCACTGGATTATAAGTGATCTCGCAATTTGGATGGCAGGTCACATAAGTGTTCCCCTCTACCCAACTTTAACAGCTGAATGTGTTCAACAAATCTTAGAACACTCAGAGGCTAAATTTCTCTTTGTAGGAAAACTTGATACCTGGGATGACATGAAAGCAGGCGTCCCTGCCGATCTTCCCGTGGTTGCTTTACCTCTCGCACCAATAGGACACGGACTTCCTACTTGGGAGAAAGTTACTCAAGGCCTAGCGCCCATCAGTGACAGTCCCACTTACCAAGGCGAAGAGCTGGCCACCATAGTCTATACCTCTGGTAGTACCGGAACTCCTAAAGGAGTCATGATAACTTTCAAAGCAATGGGTAGCAGTGCAGAATGTATTGCGAAAGTACTTAAAACCAGTGATGTCGACAGAATGTTATCCTACCTTCCCCTCTCTCACGTTATGGAGCGTTGGGTGGTTGAGACTCATTCCTTCTATAGTGGTTGTCAGATTTTCTTTGCTGAAAGCTTGGATACTTTTATTCAAGATCTACAGCGAGCGAAACCAACATTATTTGTCTCAGTTCCACGGTTGTGGTTAAAGTTTCAACAAGGTGTATCCGCCAAGATGCCAGAGAAGAAATTAAAGTTTCTAACCAGCATTCCTATAATAGGCGGAATCGTTAAGAAGAAAGTTCTTGGAAAATTAGGTCTGCAACATGTGCGCTTCGCCGGTACTGGATCGGCTCCAATTCCTCCGCAACTTATCGAATGGTATAAAAACCTAGGACTAGAACTTTTGGAAGGTTATGGCATGAGTGAAAACTTCTGCTGCTCACACGCTTCCATGCCCGGGCAAACTCGCATCGGTTACGTCGGCAATACTTATCCCGGAGTTGAACACAGACTTAGTGAAGACAATGAAGTCCTAGTTAAAAGTCCTGGCAATACCATAGGCTATTTCAAGGACCCAGAACTAACAAAAGATCTTTTCACCGAAGATGGATTTATCAAAACTGGAGACCGCGGTGAAATCGATGAACAAGGTAGACTCAAGCTTACTGGCCGAGTAAAGGAATTATTTAAAACTTCAAAGGGAAAATATATTGCTCCCGCTCCTATTGAAAATAAGATTCTTGTCACCAATTTAGCTGAACAAGCTTGCGTATCTGGTAGTGGATTTCCTCAACCCTACGCTGTAGTTGTTTTGTCAGAAGATATTCGTGAAAAGCTAAGCAACAAGAGTTTGGGAAGAGATGAAATTCAACAAAAGCTCTCCCAAAAAATGAAAGAGCTCAACGAGGAGCTTCATAACCACGAAAAGCTACAATTTTCTGTAGTGGCCAAAGATATTTGGTCAATTGAAAATAACCTACTGACTCCCACCATGAAAGTGAAAAGACATCAGGTTGAAAAGAGTTACAGCTCCTTCGAGAAAGACTGGTATCAAAGAAAAGAGTTCATTATTTGGGAGTAGAAGTTAGATTAGATTTCTGGACACTTAATTCGTAGAGTTTTCTTTAAACTACTATTACATTGAGTCTATTCTTTACTCGTTAATCCAGTTCAAAAACGACATCCTGTACATAAATGGCCTCTTTATTAGGAGAGGCCTTTAAAAAGAAGTAAGTAAATTATAGAGCTGAGCAATTTTTGATGTAATTGTCTTTGTACTGATTATTTGAAAGTACTTGTTCATATCCCTTATTAAATACTTCAGCTAATTTTTCACCTCTACCACTTAGTTTAGAAATCAGGAGATACCCCAGAGAGGTTATGGCAGGTTTATGATCCTTCACTATATTTCTTCTCATATTTTGATCTAACTTTTTCAAATATACATCAGCTGTCTTTTCTGAAATAATTGTAAAATCTCCCCTATCTAAGGTTAACATTTTAAAGTTTTGCATTTCATTACTAACAATTTGCGTTTGTATTTTATATTTCTTTAAGGCATCAATAAATTTATCATTGTAAGTGTAGCCGTGATTTAAAATGACTTTCTTGCCTGCTAGATCTGAAAAGTCTTTCCAATCAATTTTCTTATTTTTAAGGTAGTAAAAATAAGATTGTTCAACTGAAATGTTATTCTTTGGGAATATAAAATCGACCCTACGATCACGACTATCAAACCAATAGGCTGTCGCATCATACTTCCCCATTTTGGAATCTACATAGGCCCTTCTCCATGGCATAAAGAAGAATTTTACTTTATGGCCTTGGCTTTCATATATATCGATCAATATTTTTGCCAGACAGCCTTTGTTCGCTAATTCTTTACCAATATAGGGAGGCCATTCACCGGTTGCAATTGTAATTATCTTTGTAGGAGTATCAACAAAAGGCGTGACAGCTTTTTTCGATGATTCTTTCTTTGCATTAAAATCCATCTTGCATGAGCAAAGGAGAATTAATACGATTATAGTTTTCAAGAAAGATTTAATACTACTCACCTAATTTCAGTTAACAATAAATTTTAACTTATATTGCTAATATTTAAAAGGATATACAGTTTAGAAGCCTCACTACATGACGACAAATAGACCGTCCAAAAAGCTAAACTTTCATAACTATTCGAAATCATTTCTTTCTAAATTTTCTTAATAAAGGCAGTAAAAGTCTGCGAACCTAATCTGCAACTCATTGAGCTGCTTCTAACCTCTGATGATACACCAGGTACACATTGATTTGAATTATGTACCTGGTACTTTTATTTTTTTAAATTACTTCTTAATGATCATTACGTTATGGTTTCTACCATCTCTATCAACTACAACTTCAAACAGATCTCTAGCAAGTGTCTTACGAGCCTTTCTTCTTCCATTTTCAAGAGTGTTTAACTCTTCTACTGATAATGTTGATACTGGGAAGTTAAACTTAACAAAGTACATGTATCTACCGTTATTAACATCACCTCTACGATCAGTTGTTCCGTATGGTCTGTAACCAAGAACAACTTGTGCAACAGCTACTTTTTCAAGTGTAACAGTATTGCAAAGCCCTGGTTGTCTGTCTCTAACTGGACCATTGTTGTGACACCTTTTTACTACTACTGTTTTAGACTTAACTGCGTTTACAACTTTAAAGTCAAAGAAATTTAAATCTAAGCTTGAAGTTGATTGAACAGTTGTTTCTGTTTTGAAGATGTCATAGTTGATCGTCTTTGCTTGAGTTACAGATGTAATAACAAGTGCCATAGCTAAAATGATTTTTTTCATGTGCGTGTCCTTTTGTTTATTGTTTTTAGTGAATTAAAAAGTAAGACATAAAATACAGAAGAATAAGTTTAAGATAACTTTGCGAAAAATAACTGAGACATATGTCCAAAAAAATAATTAACTATTTAAAATCACGAAGCACTCAGGACAAAGTGTGAAAACTTGTTTCACAGATTTCTCCGATTTATTGACTAGCAAAGAAGCAAATGAGATATATCTCTGCAATGAGTCATAAAATTCAAAGTGTAAATTCAAAGGACCTGGTCAAGTCTCAGATTCAAAGTGATATGAATATCTTCTTATCAAACTTCAAGAATTATTCACTTGGACAGAAGACTCTCGCCAGAAGAGCAGGCGTACATTACAAAACCATTCAAAGACTATCACGCATGGAGAATGCTCCAGGACACATAACTCTCTTAAAGGTATATAGTGTCCTTCTAGGAGAGACTAATTCTCAAAAGCTTATCTCTCTTCTTCCAGACGTTATTAGAAATTCACTTATTAAAGATCAGGCAAAACTTCTACCTCTGGGAATAGATTATTCGGCTGAAATTAAAAGAGAAGTTTTAAATGACAAGGTTTTCTGTGAAATTTATTTTCTCATTGATGCTGGAAATGTTTCTAAAGATCTTATTCAATTCAAGTTTGGAGAACATGGTCTTCATATCCTTGAAAGAATGTATTCTATAAATGCCATTAAGTACGCAGAAAATGGACAAATCGTACTTGGGTCTGCTCGTTTGGAATTTGATACTCAGGTAATAAAGACGGCCGGAGTGATGATTTCTAAAAAATATACAAAGCCTACTAACAGCGAAGTTTTAGGTGATAATTTCTTAGCTCTATATGTTGAATCTCTTCCGGAGAGCGCCTATCAAGAGTGGTTAAAAATTGATAAAGAAGCTTTTATTAAAAAAGCTGAAATTGCAAAGAAGTATCGCGATGTAGACTCAGGTAAGAAGGTGTTTACCTATATGACCACCGATACTTTCATTAAAGGACACGATGAAGAAACTTATAATTAATCTCATATTGCTAGGACTAAGTTTTACTATAATGGCCGGAGGTGATTATGGAGGGGGACCTAAAGTTATCGAGCTTTACAAGCTAGACCACTCTGTAAAAATTGGAGATATAAAACTCTCTAAAGATAAAACAAGGGTAAAGCTAGAAGTTTCTTACAAGAAGAGAAGGACTGAATTTAATCCATTCGTTGGTGAAAAAGAAGCTCAAAAGCTCTTGTTTGGTAAGTATGCGACAGTCACTCTTGAGTACGATAAAGAACATTTCAACCAAGACTTAATCGATAAGCTTAAGAAGAGGAAACGTTTTTCTTTCTTGAAGAAGAAATACAAGTTACTTGCTAAGAAAAACTTCATAGTTGAAGAGATCACAAAACAGATTCACAAAAAAGAAGATGCTAAGTATTATGAAATACAGATGAAGTAAGAAAAATAGGTTAAAATACAAATTAAGTTCAAAGCTCTTATTACTTTTTAAAATAAGGATCATAAATGTTCGACAAAATATTCTTCGACCACGCCTTCATTGAAGATCCAAGTCACACATTTTTTAAAAGACTTGAAAAGCTTGGCTTCATTCTCAGTGAGATGAAAGTCGAACATCCCGGTAAGGCCCATTGCCGCTTTATTGAATTAGATGCCAATACTAATAGGAAGTTGGCCTACCTTGAATTTGTAAGTGTTGGTAAAGGTGGATACTCGTTTAAGTCATCCGGACTCTCCCTAGGATATAGAGAAAAACTCGAAAACTACTATAAGAAATTATCTAAAAGAATTAAAGTAGATTTTAATCATAAGAATTATGATTGGAAAAATAACAACACAGACCATCTTCCTGGTTGGAATATGCTTACTCTAAAAAATCCGCCTATCCGTAATATATACACATGGTTCACAGAGTATGAAAAACATCCAGAAACGAAGAAAAAAACAAAGTCAGCACCAAAGCACCCAAATAGTGTCTATGGTATTTATGGACTCGAACTCACCTTAACCGAGAAAGGACGTACATATCTCTCTAAAGTACTCGGTAAAGAAATTAAAAACAAAATGAAGCTTAAAGATGGAACAATACTCTTTATCCAAAGAGGAAAAGTAAACAGATTCAACAATATTATTCTCAAATGTAAGAGTCTTAAAAAAGCGAATAAATTTATTAAAAATAAAGAGAGTCATAGCTTTGAAAAACTTGAGGCCTTAATGATAGAGAATAAAAATGACTTTAAGAAGATGTGGAGTTTGATTATAATTCAAGCTTAAGAACGTTTGTATCAAGTGTCACACATGTTACTATTCTATTTAGAAATCTAAATTGGATATAACTAATGAAAACAAAAACTATTCAAGTCTCAAAAAACTTTTGGAATATACGAGGATCATTTAAGATTGGCGGCTTAATTGATATTGGAACTCACGCTTCTCTCATTCGCACCAACAATGGAAAGTTCATATTTCTTGATTCTTTAACGCTGGAAGGCGAAACCCTCCAAAAAGTTAATGAACTTACAAATAATGGAAAGGATGTTGAGTCCGTTTTGAACTTACATCCCTTTCACACCATTCATGTAAGTAAAATGCATGATCAATTCCCCAATGCTAAACATTATGGAACAGCCCGACATCTTTTAAAATCACCTGAGCTAAATTGGGAAAGTCTGAAAACAGAGGACAAAGAACTTCATGAGAAATTTTCTTCAGATTTAGAATTTTCCATTCCAAGAGGAGTTGATTTTATTTCACAGGATGAGAATCTTCACTTTTCTTCGGTTCTTGTTTATCATCGCTCCTCTCGAACAATCCATGTGGATGATACTTTGATGTATATTCGTTTACCAAAAATAATGATTTTTTTTGGAGTCTCAGACCCTATTAGTTTTCATCCAACTTTGTCTAAAGTACTTGAAAATAACAAAGAAGCTGCTGATAAATTTCAGCAATGGGCTAAAGAGATTGCCGAATCATGGTCTGATGCAGAAAATCTATGTGCAGCACACACGGCTAGTTTTATTGGTCATAAAAAGAGAGGAGTCTCTATTCATGACAAGATTCTCAAAGCATTAGATAGAGTACAGAAAAAATTGCAATCACATAAAAAGCGGTTTCAATAATTCAAAAAGAGATATAGGAGAAAACATGGGACTACCATTTCTAGGCGGAATTATAATTGCTCTAGCAACTACAATAATGCTCTTCTTCAATGGAAGAATCACAGGAATTTCGGGAATTCTTGGAAACTCACTTTCTAAACCTACAAGCGAAAAGAGATGGCAATACTCATTTCTAATTGGCTTGATAATTGGAGGAGCTATTTTATTACAACTCTCCCCTCAACTTTTTCAATTCGAAATCAATTTCAGTTATCAAGAAGCAATCATTGCAGGACTACTTGTTGGTTTCGGCACAAGACTTGGAAGTGGCTGTACAAGTGGACATGGCGTTTGCGGCCTTCCAAGACTGTCAGTACGCTCTCTAGTCGCGACCTTAACCTTTATGGGTGCAGGAATAATTACAGTCTTAATAAGGAGCTTCTCATGAGTAATATTATCAGTTTACTATCAGGAATTATATTTGCTATCGGCCTTGGGATTTCTGGAATGGTAAACCCTCAGAAGGTTATTGGTTTCTTGGACTTATTTGGCAACTGGGACTATGCCTTAGCATTTGTGATGGGTGGTGCCGTTGTTTTTAATCTCATTACCTTTAAGTTCATTATAAAGAAAAATAAACCAGTTTTTGCATCAGAATTAAAACTACCTACAAGTAATCTCATAGATAAAAAACTAATCCTTGGATCAATTATGTTTGGAGCTGGTTGGGGAATCATTGGGATGTGTCCAGGCCCTGCAATTGTAAATTTAGTACTTCTTGATTCAGTTGTTATCACGTTCGTTTTGAGTATGACTGGTGGGATGTTGGTGCATAAATTAATTTCTAAATAGAAATTTTTCTTAAATTGATAGATAAACTAATGAGAGGAAGCTCTAGAGATAATTACTTTTTATATTTTTTAAAACCATCAATCATATTCCTTGCATCTTCTTTAGAACAATCCTTCAATAGATTAAAACTGTTTTCTTTTGCTTCCATTTTAATGGGAACTAAGCCTTTGAAGTAAATCTTAGGATATGGACCATTGCCTAATAAGAAAATTTCTTCATTTACTTTCTTTATGGTGAAATCATTATAGTGAACAACTCTTCTTCCCTTCCGATCTCCACTCATAATCGCAAATCCACCTAACCCTTGTTTGTCTATGTAGTACATTCTTTTATTGCACGAAACTTCACTATAATATTTCTGATTATACAAATCTTTTAACTCTTCAATTCGAGGTATTATTTTTTTATTATTTTTCTTCTTAGCATTTTTAGACTTTACTGCATTTACCAGAGATAAAGCTTGCTTCTGATCACAAGGGTGCAGATTGATAAATTTTATACTTTGCTTGCTAGCTTCAATTTTAATTGGTGTATTGTCTTTATCGACATGTAATCTTGGAAAATATTCACTATCCATTTCGTAAATAGTTTTTGATTTTCTTTTGAGAATTATTGCGTTGGAGCGATAAGAGCTTTTTCCATCAATTATATATTTTTGATAAACTGTGTGTTTATTTTTCTTAAAATTAAATTGATAAATGTAGTTTTCACAGAAGTTGTTATAACTATAATAGTTATCTCTTGCATATGAATTAATAATGGATACTTGGAGTAAGAAAAGAACAAATACAATATTTCTAAATCTCATAAAAAGATCTTTCTATCTAAAAGGCAAATAGCTAAAGTCTTCAAAGTGACTAGCCTCACGTCTAACGTTTTGTAAATTAGCGACCAGGTATTTAACTTCCTCGCTAATTGCAAGATCAGCAAGAGTTCCTTTTATATTGGTGATTTGATTTAAAAGCTTCGCATAGCGAACACCTTTAAGCTTTGGAGTCGCAATCATTCTCTTATTTAAAGGATTCATCCATCTTCCATTTGGTTTTTTAAAGCCAAAATGAAGGTGTGCTCCAGTTACTCTTCCTGTCGAACCAACTGTTCCAATAACTTGATGTGACCTGACCCAACTTCCAACATTCACTCTGCGCTTATTGAGATGGTAGTAGAAAGATGTTGATCCATCCCTATGCTTAATTCCAATTTTATTTCCAGCAAATTTATTAAAAGTAGAAATAACGACTTTTCCAGCTGCAGCTGCATAAACTTTAGCTCCTCGCCTACCTCTAAGATCAACACCTCGGTGCATAGCTCGTCTTCCTGTTACCGGATGTTTTCTCCATCCATAACCAGAACGAACATGTAACCGTGAAAGTGGATATCTTAAACCAGAGCTAATAAGTGCTTGTCCATTTTCAGTGTAGTGGGCCGTATATGTTGAACTTTTCTCTTCGTCTTCATAGAGAAAGGCCTCATGAGTTCCCGCCCTTCTTCCCTTATAAGAAGTGAAGAGAACTTTGGAGCTGACAGTCTTATCCTGAAACTTTCTCTCACTCAAAAGAACCTTATAGCGGTCCCCTTTTCTGGCGTTCATTCTAAAGTTCACTTTACACAAGAGAACATTCACCACTTCGTTGACCACAGATCTTTCAAGTCCTCTCGCAATCAAATCACTCTCAAGGGTCGAACCAGATCTTAGCTCCCCCTCAAGTGTACGAGGCTGCCAAAAGGTTTCTAACTCTTTAAATGAGTATTCCCAACTTCCAGATTCCTCATTTAAAGTCACGATATGACTCTCAACTAGGTTCTGAGAATAAGAGAATTTAACTAATTTTTGATTTTCATTGAAGGTTGCCTCAAGGTGATCACCAACTTTGAGCTTTGAGAATTCGATTTCATCTCGCAGTTCATTGATCAACTTTAATGCCTGAGCATTTTCAATCGAAACACTTTTCAGTGCCTGATACAGCCCTTGACCCCTTTTCACTTCCCCTGTTTTCACAGTTCGCACAGCGAGAACTGCACGCATAGGAGTCATAAGTGAAGCGACCTCTGATTTTGGCGCTTTATTGCAGCTATAAAAGCTGGCTAGAATAATAGTAGATATTAATAATTTCAACATATTAGGATATAGCATAACAAGTTTATCGGATTATAAAAAGGATAACTTTAAGACTCTCTTTCTAGAATTGCTAAAGAGTCTTAGAGCCTAGCTAAACGCCTTTTCTAAATGGAAAGAGCAATTCCTGCTTTATTTCATTAGGGTAATCCTCAGGATTATGAACTCCAATGCTTTCTACCTCTTGCTGATTTAAAAAAGTGCCAAATATCATATCCCAATATGGAATAACTGCACTGTAATTTAAAGCTTCTTCCCTATTCGTTGAATGGTGAAGTCTATGAAGTTCAGGAGTACCAATTATATAACTCAAGAGTCCTCCCCTTATATCTGCATTAACATGAGAAATGTAATTTTGTAACAAAGCAAACGTAGTTGCTAAGAAGATGGTTTCAGCACTAAACCCAATAACTATCAAAGAAGTTAATCTTCCAATTTTTAAGAGAACAATATTCAACGGGTGCATTTTATTATTATTCCATGTGAATATTTTATTAGGAGTATGGTGTATTGAATGAACTCTCCACAGCAATCCATCTTGATGGGTACTTCTATGTATCCAATATCCAAAAAATTCCAATGCTATGACTGCAAGAGGTACTGAGTAGTAGAGAGGTAAATCGACAGTACCCGCTGTCAATTTCATCGCAATAAAAATAGCACTAAGCTTACCTAGGCTATCAGCAGCTGCATTAATGCCAAAATATTTTAAGTTTACTAGAAACCCTTTCTTATCCATTTTCCATTTCTTCTTAAATGGTATTAACCATTCCAAAAACCATAGAAATGTCAGGTTAATAAGAACTAAGGATAAGAGCAATAGAAACGGATGTACTTGAGCGTAAAATTTATAAGCAATTGTCATGTATATTACTAATATCGTTGGATGTATTAGGTATTTTATCAAAGTTCGCATGAATTCTCCTTTCCTAGAGAATCCCACAGGTGAGCATAATTTCCTTTAACCTATGTTAAAAACGATCATTTAATATTTTTACGAATTCGACTCAATTGAACCTGGGTAATTCCCAGATATGAGGCAATATGACCTAGATTAATACGATTTTGCAAGTCAGGGAACTCCGCCTTAAAAGACTCATACCTAGCTTCTGCAGAATCAAGCAGGAACTCTTTTTCTCTTAATTCTTTTCTTATCGCCAACTCTTCCGCCATAATTCTCCCGATCCGATCCCAACATCGATGTTCATCATAGAGAGTATTGAATTCTTTATAGTTTATAACTATTAGTTCACAGTCCTCCAGTGCTTGAATACTAAACGTTGAAGGCATGTCCCTTTTCATTGTTAACAATGAGCCCACAAAGTCATTTTCATGGTGAAAGGATTTATTAAACTCTTTGCCCTCGGGAGTTGAGTAGTAAAATCGAACGAGTCCCTTGGTAATAAAATAAAAGTTTATAGATTTACTACCCTGCTCTAAGAGAACATGATTTTTTTTAATTGAACGAGTTTTAATAAAGGGCAAAAGTTTATTCCACTCTTCGTCTGTTATATTACAAATTTGGCCAAGTGCTTGGCGAATGATATTGCTCATAGTTACGTATTATATCATGCGCCTACAGCTACTACTAATTTTCCCTTGTTCAAATAGTTTTCAGATTATTGATTTAGAAAGTTCTCTAATTTATCAATGCTTGAGTTCCATCCAAGTGTATGATGTTCAGCAGACTCTTTAGTTGGCAGACCTGAATGAACAAGTGTTAAGCTTGTTTCATCCTCAACAGACTTAAAAGTAAGCTCTACAAGTGTCCCTTCTAGCTCTGTTCCTTTCCAACCCCAAGTAAAACTTAGTTTCTCATTAGGAAGAATCTCTTTATATTCACCAAAAGCGATCTTAACACCATCTTCTGTTTGCATATGAATTTCATACTGCCCACCAATGGAAAAATCAGACTCAAACTTTATACAAGTGACTTCTCCTGGCCCCATCCACTGAGGGAAAACTGAAGGATCAGTCCAAGCTTCATATACAGTTTGAACATTCGCCTTAAATCTCTTCTCTACTGTTAACGTCTCACTCATCTATATTCTCCTTTTTATTTATATAAGTTTCTAAATTATCCAAATTTTGATTCCAAAACGTATCAAAGAATTCGCTCCAATTAGATACCGCTTCTAAACCCTCTGCTTGAAGCGAGAAGAAATGCTGTCTTCCTCTCTTTTCCCTCTTTATAAGCTTTGCCATCTCAAGCACCTTCAAATGTTTTGAAATTGCTGGCAAGCTCATCATAAAAGGCTCAGCTAACTCTTTAGCAGTCTTAATTCCGCTATTAAGCTCCTGAACAATACTTCTTCGTGTCTTGTCAGCTAGAGCAAAAAATATGCGATCTAATGGGTCTTTGTAATATTTAACCATATAGTTAACTATAATACGATAACTGAAATTTATCAAGGACAAAAATGAGACTCGTTACAAATATATTTTGTAGTTTCTTTTAAGCATAATGGCTCTTCATTCTAATAGTTTTAATGAAGAGCAAGACTTTAGTTAACTCAGATAAAATCAACATTATCCGATACATCAGTATGAAGTTGTGACTTTCCTTAATATTATTAACTGTCCTTTCCTGCTCGAAAAAAGGGATTACAAAGTTTAATCTTTCAATAGTTATTTTCTGAAAAAAATAATCAAATTAAGAAAGTAAATTCTTCAACGGCCGGAACAAATGCAGAAACTTTTGGAAAGAAATTAAGAGAAGTCATGAATCTTGCTGATAACGAGACATTGGCCGAGGCTACAAATTCAATAAAAAAGCCTGAACTGCAAGAGTACCTAAAAAGAGCTTTTGAGGAGACCCCAGCTTTTAGATCGAGGGCCAAGCATGGATTTGATCTATGCGCTGGTGACTCCATTGAAGCCCTTGCCATCAACGACTTCATAGGAGTGATTGCAAACATAAGTGCCTGCCGTTAATCAAATCATACTAGTTGCTGTCTAGAAGAATTTTGCCAATTTCAGCTAAAGTACTAACAGTGAAAGTAGGCCCTACTTCACCTGAACTTGCTTTCGCTTCATTTAACCAACACGTATCATGACCTGCATTGATTCCCCCAACGATATCAGCGCTTAAGCTATCTCCAATCACTAAGACTTCAGAAGGGTCACTAGTCATAGATTTAGAGAGGGCCACTGAAAAGAAGCGCTTGTCAGGTTTTGAGAAACCTTCTTCTTCAGAAACTATAACGTGAGTGAATGATTCCACTAATTTTGATTTTTTGAGACGTTTATGCTGAACGATAGAGAGTCCATTAGTAGTACAAATAAGTTCATACTCTTTTGCGAGGTCTTTTATAAGTTCAAAAGCTCCTTCAAGAGGAAAGATTCCTTCACCAAGAAAGTCTTCATACTGATCACTAAGAAGCTGAGCTTCCACTTTTAAATTTATCTCTTTAGAGAAGTCCACAAAGCGCTGAATCTTTAATTCCTGTGGTGTCGTTTCACCTAATTCTACTTTATCCCAGAGCGCCTTATTACAACGTTTATAGATCTTGAAACTGTCTGGGTGATTAAGAGAATGAAGTTCCATCAGCTTATCGAAGGCGAAGACCTCTGTCTCTGAGAAGCGCAGTAGAGTGTTGTCCAGATCAATAAATAAACTTTTGTACTTTTTCATAATTTTTTCTCCTAATGGATCTTACTACATATTAAGAACTTTGCCGTATATAGTTTTTCAATGGTTTCAATCAAGAAATATACAACTGAGTTAGTAAATATATGTTTATTTTTGATGGATAACTTAAGTTAATGCAAGATTTGATGTGTTCATAGGAGTAGAATATATATATATAAATTTCTTATTTAAAACTTAGAAAAATGGAAGTGAAAATGTTTGGTGGCCTTAAAAAAAATAATCTCTTTTATCAAACTATCGTTAAAGATATTCATTTCTCTCTATTAGATAATCTTACAAGTGATCCACAAAGTGGAAATCATGGAGCCGATAAAAGACCACGACAAGTGACCTCCGGACATTACGTGGAAGTTGCACCAACTCCTCTCCCAGAACCTTTGTATATAGCACATAGCTCGGCACTTTTTAAGGAGTTAGGCTTTCCAGAAGAAATTGCCACAACAGAGGAATTTGTGAAATTCTTCTCCGGGGATCCCGCACCAGTTGTTGAGGCCCAACAGAAAGACAAAAATGTAAAAAACGAATCGCAGAATAAATTTAAGCAATTACACTCCACTGGCTGGGCCACTGGATATGCTTTGAGTATAATGGGCAACGAATACTACGCCCAATGTCCATTCCAAACAGGAAACGGATACGGAGATGGACGAGCTATTTCTATCTTAGAACTAAAGCTCCCCATCACTTCAACACCTACTACGTCTTTTGGAACCAGAGGCAACCACCGACCAGCGAGGTGGGAATTTCAATTAAAAGGAAGTGGCCAAACACCATACTGTCGAGGCGCAGATGGACGTGCCGTACTTCGCTCCAGTGTTCGTGAATTTATTGTTTCTGAGGCCATGGCCTCACTCGGTGTACCAACTTCAAGGGCACTGTCTCTTATCGTCTCCAAGACTCTAAAAATTGCCCGTCCCTGGTACTTAGAAGGCAGTAGAAGTGAAGAGCCCGATGTGATGGTAGAAAATCCTGCGGCGATAACGACCAGAGTATCCTCATCCCTATTAAGAGTAGGTCAGATCGAGCTCTTTGGTCGTAGAGCACGAAAAAATGAACATCCAGATGCCATGAAGGAATTGAAAGAGATTGTGAACTTTGCCATCCAAAATGAATATCCAGAAATAAAAGACATGGCACTCGAGCCGCAAAATTTTAAAGAAGAAGTGTTATTATTCGTTGAAGCGTTCGGCAAGCGGCTCTCTACATTGGTGGGCCACTGGATTCGTGTTGGCTTTTGCCAAGGTAACTTCAACAGTGACAACTGCGCCGTTGGTGGGTTTACTTTAGACTATGGTCCTTTTGGAATGATGGAAGAATTTGATCCGACTTATCAACCCTGGACAGGGGGCGGACTTCACTATTCTTTCTTGCACCAACCAAACGCTGCTATCCAAAATTTTAAGATGTTATGTATTGCAGTCAGACCTTTACTGGACGACGGGGAAAAAGAACCTCTAGAGCGACTAGAAAAGATATTACAGGAATTCCCAAATGTTATGAATAAAGCAGTTGAGCACACCTTTACGCTCAAAATGGGTCTTAAGAAATATTCTCCAAACTTATACGAATCACTTATGAAGACTATGAACTCCACGCCTGAAGTAAGCATAGACTGGACCATTCTTTGGCGAAAACTAAGTGATATACCCACAGAAGGCTCTGAACTACGTGATGCATTCTATAACAATACAGCTAGCGACAAAAACGCCGATAGTAATGACGCCTTTGATTTTGCTGCAGCAGAGTGGACTAAATGGCTAGTGCAATGGCACGAAGTTCTCAAAAAAGAAGATTCAGAAGATGTCTCTAGCAAAATGAAAAAAGTAAATCCCAAATACGTTCCACGAGAATGGATGCTGATTAAAGCCTACCGTGATGCAAGTGACTTAAGTAACTTCGATGAAATTCATACTCTTCAACAATTGTTTGATAACAATCCTTATGCCGAACAATCCTCTGAAGTGGAGGCCAAGTATTACAAAAAGAAGGATCAGGATTTACGTAACCTCGGAGGATATTTAAAAATGAGTTGCTCCTCTTAGGCACTATATAAGAATACAATATATATAGTTTCGAAATTGAACGAGTGAATATCAGAGTGTGAATAGAGCTTTAAGTTATGATTTCTCATCAAGTAATCTTAATATTTCTTTTGCATCCGGAATCTTATTTGAAATTATCCAGCGGCAATCAACTCTTTTTAAAGAAGTATATTTGAACCCTTTTAATTTATAGTCAGGAAACATTCTTTTATATAATAAAAGGTGATTGGCGCGTCTTTTTTTTACAAATGAGATCATGTTATCTATGCTATTTAGTTCATGAAAAAGAGTACCACTCTTAGTATCAGTAATTAACTTTTGAATACCACTAGCACTAGCTCCAAGAAAAAGTGCAATATCCTCACCTCTTAAGTCTTCGAGAGTTTTAATATCTTTTGCGTCTTTTCTTGAGAAAATACCAAGGTCCATATAAAGTAAAACCTTTTGACCACGAAATGTATTAGGCATTTCATTAGTCCCACAATTATAAAGATCCAATGTTCCATCTTTAATATTTTTGTAGACTCTTGCAACTGGTAAGAATTCAAAACGATGTTTTAAACTAAGTTTAGAAAATGTTTTATTAGCTATTGCTGGGAGTAAACCTGCAGCCTTCCCTGCTTTAGACATATAAGAAAAAGGAGGTGCATCAATATAACCAACTTTAAGGGGAGCTGCTAGAGTTACAGATGTAAAAGCAAGAACAACTATACTGTAAATATTTTTAAGCAAAATTGCTCCAAGGTCATATCGAACTGACACTGCTTCAGCACATTATAAATGTTAGTAGCTACGCTTTATTAAGTACAGAATGAATTACTAAATTAAATTTTTTCTAAAAAGGGTCCCAAAATAACTCCAATAATTACGCCACCTTGCACCTTGTCGCGCGTTAGATTTACATTTTCCTTAGCGAAAACTTTATAACTATTGGCATATTTCTTGCTTATAATTTTGCATTGATAATATACAGAAACAAAGGAAAGTTTTATGAAAGTTTTAATGATTTGTACTTTAATGGTTTTTGCCAATAGTACTTTTGCAAATGTTGACGACGCAATAGAGAAATTGATTTCAAGAATTGACACAAAAGTTTGGAATGGAGCACTTAATGATTTAGATCGTGAAGACAAAAGAGAAGTGAGACAAGGTCTTAAGTCAGTACTCGATATTTTAAAAGGTCTAAGATCTGTAAAAGTAAGCTGTACACCAAGTTCTACCACGGGAAGAAAGTATACTTTTCATAATGGAAAAAATGAATTTGGTGGAGTCATGACTTTTCTAAGTACTTGCAACGAATTACTTGATACTCAACACAAAGGTCTTATTTGTGGAAAGAGCACTAGAATGTCTGGATACCAAATTTATAAAACTAAGGATGGAAAAGCGATTGGTGGAACGAATAGTTTCAAAAGAGATTGTATAGAATCAATTCAATCAGTAAATGATGCTGGATTGTTCTGTACTAAGAATAATAATTTTAAATATCAAGTCTTCAACTCAAGAACAGGACAAGCTGTTGGAGGAGTTCATACATTTAAAGATAATTGCTTAGATACGTTATAAGAAAGATCTCTTACCATAAGGGGGAGAGAGATCTCCCCTTCCCAATAAATAAACCCCAAACAATTCAAATGAAAATATATTTACTGCCGATGAACTCCTACCCACAAAAATAAAATGAAACTCAAGAAGCTTATATGAGCAAGATAGAATTAACTAAGAATTTTGCAGGAGGGTTTTAATATGTTTGGATTTCTAGGATATCACGTAAGACTTCAATCACCAGTGACAGGGGAAAGCTTAATAAGCTTCCCTTTTCATTAAT